>ERZ779898.102-NODE-102-length-41857-cov-11.316540_pt1 | contig 41857 bp, 49 predicted proteins | sample MGYA00511902_ERZ779898 | MGnify/ENA primary metagenome ERZ779898 (study PRJEB29588, sample SAMEA2144588) | human gut metagenome | biome: human gut; feature: human-associated habitat; material: faeces | place: Denmark | collected 2008/2010 ...
GGCTCTTTCATTGGCTCTTTCATTGGCTCTTTCATTGGCTCTTTCATTGGCTCTTCAAAGGCCTAATGCGAACATCAGGCTAAAGTAAATCAAAAGTCCAAAAATGATTATAATTGTATCGATAATTGTTTTTTGAATTTTATTTTTTATATTCTTCATATTTTTTTATAAGTTTTTTTAGACGTTCGGTTCTGGCGTTCTCCATTAAATAATTCTGAACAAATAGTCTAATACTTAACAAATCGCTTTTATATAGATTTTGTGCTTCAATTGAGTATTTATAAATATGATAGCAAAAATCTAAAATGGATTTTATGCAAATAGCATCAACGGTTCCCTTGCCACGTCTAAATTCAACTGTTTTACTGTTTGTGAAATTTAGCTCAAGATATCTTGAGTCACAATAAGGTTGAAATATTTTTTCCAACCCTGATTCTGATGCCGCGCTTGGATGTATTCCGAATTCCATTAATCTTTGAATTTGAGGTTCTGCTAAGCAATAGCCTCCATTTGTTCTGCCGAAAAGCTCCGTCAAGAAAGCATATGGGAAACAATAAAATGTCCTTTTTAGTAAAACATAAACTTTTGTATTAAATTTAATTTTGGACAAATGAATATGAAATCCTGTTGAGTTGTCTTTTTGTGAATAGCAAGAAAATCGAGGCATGAAATCTTTTGTTAATATGTCAATACCTCCTTCATCTTTAATAAGATCATCAAAAGTCATGGGGATTGTAGTTATTTCTGCACCGCCCGCATCCTCACAAAGACTTCCGTCACGTTGAATGTAGAAGAAATTTGATTTATTCTCAAAAATATATCTATTACGCGCATATACTTCTAGCTCCAAGCCAACAAGAGGTTCTTCTAGATTGGAGTTATCCGGTCTTTCCCACGTATCGGGAAAATAGTGATAACTTCTTAACCCAGTTGATACAAAATTCTTTGGAATGTTTGGATGTTCAAAAACATCTTTTCTTGAACCTAAAGTTGGTATTAAATATTCTGTAAGATATTCGATGTTATCGTGATTTAATTTTTCCCATAAAACGTTTTCAACGAAAAATCTTAGGATTTTCACATATTCTGGGGAATATGATGTGTTATGTAAAATTAAATCAGGCGTTAGAGTTATTCTATTTTTCAACCGTTTATTTAATTTTACCATATCGGAATTTTTTATTAGATTGATTTTCTTTTTCCCATAAACACACCCACGAAATGTTTTTTCTCCGATATATCTCAAGAAAGCCGTAATTTTTCTTCTGGATTTCGACAGGAATTTTGGATCAAGATTTTTGTATGAATTATCAGGAAGTTCTTCTTCAAGAACTTCCTTGTAATTTACTTTTACAAAATTGAACAATAAGTCCAAAGTTTTAGTTTCTTTTGAATTCATTTTTTAAAAAATAATACGGTTATTGTTGTTTTTGTTGTTGATTTGTGAATAAACTTCCCACAATTCTTCCACATGTTGCCTTGAGTCATGCAGTTTTAGGAAAAGCTCTTGTGATAAATTCACGAGTATTCCTTTTTTGTTAAGATTTATTGCACAATGTTTATAATACTTTAGTGCTAATTCTTTATTTGACGTAAAGCAACGTGTGTGCGGATATTCAGATCTTAAACTTGTTCTTCCGTATTCCGGGAAATGCCCTAAAACTTGCTTTGTTTTGTAGTTGTACCAGTTTACAGGCTTCACACCCACAAACAGGAAGCCAATATTAGATCCGCCGCCAGTTTTACGCATGATAGGTAGATAGCCGATTGTGTTCCCTTTTATTGTGTTAGGTGTTATATATTTTTTTATTATTTCGCCTGTTTTAGTATTTTCTAGAACTAGAAAATATTTAATACTGATTGATTTTTTTAAAAATTCAATCATCTTTTCGTTGTTTTCACTTTCTAACATTGTAGAAACTAAAGGTGTTTTGTTTCTACAAGTTAAGTATAGCTTGATTATATATATTGTATTCATTTTTTTTCTTTTTCTTCTCCTGTTTCTAGGAAGGTTTTTAAATCAATTTCTATATTGTTTTTGATTAATTTAAATTCTTTTTTGTTGTCAACTTCCTCACAAGCTAATACAAAAGCATCATTTTTATTATAAACGTTTTTTCCCCCTAATTCATAAATATTGATATATTCTTTCATTAGTTTAGCTATTCCCCCATAAAACAACACACCTTTAAAACCCAGATACTCATATTCTGGTAAAGCGTAGAATCTTCTATTGTCTCGAACAAATATCAAAGAATCTCTTTTTTTTAGTTTTATACGGACAACACTATTAAGAAATTCAATATTTCTTCTTTCTTTTTTTGGTATGCAGTATAAATAATTTTCTCCAATTAATATTTTTCTTAATTTTGTTAAGAAAAATTCAATATCTCTTTTCATACATTTCTAGAGTTTTAAAGTTAAACCTATATTCTTGATTTTCCTTTAGTGGGTGTTTCCGAAAATCGCTAATCAAATCCCCTTCCGGACGGCTTTCTATTCTGAAAATCAATCTCCTAGGGTGCTTATTTGCGATAAAAACTTCAATAATTGAGCCTATTCTCCAATCATCTTTCACAGAAGAAAAAAAGCACCGTAAACCGTGATTGAAATTTAGATAGGAGACCGGGAAGATCCGCCTTTCTTCATGGGGATTTTCGAATTCAAATTGATAGACTTTCATTTCTTTAGAGATGAATAATTGATGAGTATTTCTTGAGGTAAAACAACTTTAGATTGAAAGCATATTCCCACAATCGGCAATATTGTTTTTGTGTTTTTATCTATTCTATAAAGCTTTTTGTTCATGCGGCAAAGATACGAAAAATCTTCAAACCCTGCTTCTTCCAACATATTTTTTAGAATTTCCCTCTCAAAAAAACCTTTCAATGTTTTTTTTAACGTATAAATAATCTCATCTTCCCTAGTTTCTCCTAGCTTTTTTTTAATGTCTATTTTTGTTTTTTGGCGTAAAAATCTACTTAAATAGCCATATAGATCATCAATATTTTTCATTTTATAAATGTTTGTTGTTTTATTTTTTCGAATAAACTTGAATTTCTAATTTTATCAGCAAATACATTTCTATATGATAAAATACTACTTGCCGTTTTTTTATCTCTTTTTAGAACTTCTATATTAATAACTTCTTTGAAGAGAAGGGATATATTAAAAATTTCTTTCATTATTTTCTCTTCGTCACTTTTATCAAAAAATCCTATAAAAAAGGGTTTTTTAATTTTTTTTGATACTTGTGTAGAAACAATGATACAAAAAGTATTTGTTGCTAATTTTTCATAAGTTTCAACTAAATATTCTGTTTTCATGATATTGTATAATCAATAAATTTGAATAATTTTTCAGGAGTTAGATAATTTAAAGGCAATCTATTTAAGCAACACTTGCCTTTTCTTCTGCATATAATATCAAGCTCTTCATGCATCCTTCTTACTTGGATCTGCACGTCTTCTTTGCTTATTCTTTTTTTGTCAAAACTTTCACAAGGTGCAAATCCATAATCCATTAGGAAAAAGGTGTGATAATTTTTGACAAAGTACCATTTCAGATAAAACGGCCATAGCCTATTTTTTTTGTTTGCAAAAAAAGCGCCCTTAGATTTGGAGAAAAACACGTTTGGAAATATGTAAAAATATTCCGATTCCTCATTCATAAAAATAAAAGGTGCCTTCATTTTTTTACCTCCGAAGTTCTCATCTTGTTGACAAGCGAAGTCATCTCTTCCCTTCCTGCAATTACTGAAATTTGCCTTCCAGTAGCCACAATCGCCCCTCTATTTCCTCCGTCCTCATAGAGCACGCTAAACGACATTACTTGCCTTTTAGCTACAATTGTTGATAGGTAATTCACATACTCTTCAACAACTTCTTTTTCCGTGTTTAGTTTTTTCAAACATCCTAACACAACAACACGATATTCCTCTCCCATGTTTTTTATCCTTTCATTGTTTTTTTGTTTTGTTAAATAATAAGCTTTCCTTCAATGCTAAAAAGCGTTGTATAGTCTCCTCTTTTCAATTCCTTAATTTCTAGGCACGCTCCTGCAAAAACTTCCCTTATTAGCTCTTTCACCTTCGCTTTCTTCTCTTCCGACTCACTATTCGATTTCCCGTAAAAATAGCACTCCAACATATTCACATATTCCGTAATTGCGCCGTCTTCCGAAAGTTCTATATGCATTTCTTCAAACCCTCCCACTCTTTCGTTTATCTCTCTTATTGCCTTTCGCTTCAACGGAAATACGTCTAAAAACGTATTTCTTTCTTCCTTTTGCTCTTGTGTTCCTTTCATGTCTTCATCATATCTTTTTTCTCTCATTTGTCAATAGATTTTTATTATTTTTTTCTCTCACCAATATCTTTTTTCTCCTGCTCTTCCTACTCTTCCTCTCTTCCTTTTTGTCTTCCTTTTTTCTCCTTCCTCCTCTCATTACTTTCCCTCTCCGGGGGGGGGAACCTTTAGGAGGGGGGGGGACGTTCCCTCTTCCTCCGTGTTTCTTCTCCCTCTTTCCCGTGGCGGTTGGCTTGTAGGTGTAACGGCTAATCACGTCGAACGTTACTGACCAGCTTGCCCTCCCTCCTCCTAAATCCTCCTCCCTCCTGGCGGTCAAATGAGCTCATCATTGGATTTTTCGGAAAAAAGGCCATTTCCTGACATTTTGGCGTAAGTCGTTGATAAAGGGTGCGCTTAGCTAGGACGGAAAACCTATCTGCGAATTGTTGACAAATTTTCAATTTTGTGCATATCCGATTGCCGCGTTGTCAAGCTTGCCTCTAAAAAAGCGGGCAAGGGCGGCTAGCCTCAAGCATCAAGTTGCGGTTAGTGATCCGCTTGACAAGGGCGATTTTTGCACCGTTATCGGTAAAACGCAACAGTTTTTTTTAGTGGAGCGTGCGCTCCTTGTGCGTAATCCTCATAACTCATTGATACTCTATCATACTTCGCATAACACACATAATGCAAAGTCGGAGGTCATAGAGGTCAACCTTGGATAACGCACTACAAGCCACCTAGCACGCGCCGTTTTTCCCGGATGATATGTGTATCGGCTCACCTCTCAAAAGGCCCGTACAAGCCAACCTCGCAAGCCGTTTTTCGGCACAACCGTAAGAATTAGAATAATTATTGCAGTTTCGCCTAGTTTCTCGCATGTTTTGCCGCACGCACGCAGATCAGCTCGAGGCAAGGACGGCGGCCATGAGAGGGCGCAACTACTCCTAGGTGCTTGGTGTGTTGCCATGCCATACAGGGGGCGCCGGGGAAAAAGTCGCGGGTGTTTTGCGCTGGACAAAGAAGGTATCACGCTGTGTAATAGGAAAAAAAAAGAAAAAGAGATAGGAAAAAAGTAAAACGGCCTATAGGGAGAAAACGTAGTTAGTTAGAGAAAAAGAAAAAGGAGTAAAAAAAAGGTAAAAGGAAAAAATAGTATGTATAAGGAGAAAAGGAAGTTGATTGGAGAGAAGAAGAGGGAAGAGGAAGAAAGAAAGAATAAATAAGAAAGAAAGAAGGAGAAGGGAGAAGAAGAGAGGTATGACGGGAAAAGAGCAGATGGAAGAGTTGTGTAAGGAGTTGAGAGAGGAGCTTAGGAGTGGAGTGATAAGGGGGTTGGGAGAGGGGTTGGCGAGGCGAGGGATGAGTCAGGCGATATTCAAGCGGATGGGAGGGCCGGAGGTATGGGCGAGGGTGAGCAAAGGAGGAGAGAGAAGGGAAGGAGGAGAGGGGAAAAAGGAGGAAGAGGGAGAGTTGAAGAAGGGAGAGCTGTGTGAGTTTTTAAGCAGGGTGATAAGAGGGCGTGAGCTAGGGATGAGTGGGAAGGAGAAGATGAGTGCGGTTGGGTTGTACATGAGGTTGAAGGGGTGGGACAAGGTGAAGGAGAAGGAGGAAGAGATGGTAGGGGAAGAGTTGGTAGAGCTGTTAGGAGGGAGTAAGGGAGACGGAGAGAAGAATGATACGGAGGAGAGTTGACAAGAGGTATAAGGATGAAATAAAGTAAAGGCGGAATGAGAAAGAACAGCGAAGGCGAGATAAGAGTGAGGTGTGCGGAGGCGGAGCGAGGATTTCTGGCAGGGGTGAAGGAGATGGTGAAGATGAGGGCAGAGATGGGAGTGATGCCGTGGGGGAAGCATGTATTTTATCCAAGGATGTTGCACAAGGCGAGGCCGCAGAAGGTGAGTGATTTTTTAGTAGATGATGAGAGGTGGTATGTGAGTGTGAGGGAGGTGGATATGGAGAAATGGGGTAGTAAGCATCATTTATACCGGAGTGCAAGTGGGAAGTATTATTTGGGTTTATTGTTTAAGAGTACAAAGGCGAGGAGTGTGAGGAGGAAGATAAGCCTTGGGACGAAAGACGAGGAGGAAGCGAAAGAGCGGAGGGAGTTGTTTTATGAGGAGTGGGAAGGGAAGCATCTGACATGGGCGCAATGTGAGGGAGCGAAGTGGAACATGAAGGTGTCTGGGTGTGCGGTGATAGGGAGCAAGAGTGCGTTGGAGAGGAAGGCGAGGGAAATGCAGGAGAAGGCGAACCGGGAACAGGCGAAGGCAATATGCAAGGAGTTGGCATTAAAGCGAAAGGCGCAGGTAAAACTGGAAGGATTTAAAAAGAAGACGGAAGAGATAAAGAGGCGGAGGGTGTTGATGGTAGGAGGGGTAGAGAAAATAGGAGACTCGGTAGTAAGGAGGACGAAGAGAAAAGGAGTGGAAAGGTGAAAGCTATGAAAGAAAAAGAAGTAGGAATAATGGTAAAAGAGAAGAAGGAAGGAGGGTTGGAACTGCATTTGTTTCCGAGCAAGGAGGCAATGGCAAGGTGGCGAGGTGAGGACAGCGAGCATGACGTGGAGGGGCGATATCAGGAGTGGGTGTTGCCAGTAGAGGTATTGGAAGACCTTTGGGCGGCGGCGCAAGGGGAAGAGTAAAGTTTTTTTAAACGTCCGGTGCAAGAGGCATCCTCAAATAACAAACAAACAATAGAAGTTGGGTGGAGGCGAGGAGGCGTGGTGCGCGAACCGCTACGTCCTGGACGGCCTATGCCCAGCAAAGGGGAAGTATGAAAATAATCGTAGATATAGGGCATGCCCGGAAGACGGGAGCGGAAGGGAATGGATTGGAAGAGCATGAGGTATCATGCGTAGTAGCGGGCTATCTGGTGGAAGAGTTGGGAAAACTTGGACATGAGGTATTGGTGTTGGACTTTCCGAGGATGAGCAATGCGGCAGACTTGAACGAAACGATAAAGGCGGCGAATGCGTCTGGGTACGAGGCAGGAGTATCGTTGCATTGCGACAGCGCAAGTAAAATTGTAGGAGGCAAGGAGGTATTGAATCCGGAGCCTCATGGGGCGCATGTATGCTTTTATTCGAGTAGCGTAAAAGGTGCACGGCTGGCGAGTGCTATAGCTAGTGAGCTGTGTGTATTGTTGCCGGGGAGGGCAAACAAAGTACAGGGGCGAGCGAACCTTGCGATATTGAGGAAGACGAAGATGCCGTTTGTATTGTGTGAGTGTGGCTTTATAAGCAACCCGGAGGACGCAGAGGTGATGAGGAGGCGGCCAAAGGAAATAGCGGAAGCAATAGCGAAAGGAGTGGACGCCTATGCGAGAGGAAAGTGAGGAGGCAATGGAGAAAGAGGCAGTAGGAGAGTTTGTTGACAGCATCGTAATGGCCCCCGAAAGGGGAGGTGTTGACGAGAAGGCAGAGGGATTTGTGTGGGTATTGAGGAGCAAGAACAAGTTTTTGGTAAGGGAGGGGAAGAAGGACAGGAGTGGGCAAAGGTGGAAGCGGAAGCCTGAATACGCTTACATGTACTACCGAGGGATGATGGCAGGAGGGCTACAGAAGGAAGCGTCGTGCCTGTTATCGGAGGCGAAGGTGTTTGACCTGCCGTTGCCTAGGAGGAAGTATAACACGGAGGTATGGGACGTTGTGAGGTGCAGGCTAGTTGAGGATGCAGTAGAGGGACCGATATATAGCGAAGCGGAAGCGTTGCTAAAGTTTAACCGTTAGTCATGGAAGTAAGCGAGATAGCCAAGTTGTTGAAAGACCCGATGTGGAGGATATCGCATTTGTATGAGATAAAACTCACGGACGGGAACATCATACCATACAAGCCGAGGAAGTTTCAGGAGGAGTTGCACCGGGCGTGTTACTGTGAGGGGAAGCGTCGTTTTTTGATACCAAAGAGTAGGCGTCAGGGGTGTTCTACGGCGATAGGAGTGATGATGGCAGACATGGCGGCTTTTGAGGAGGGGTGGAAACTGGCGTTGGTGGACAGGACGCTGGGAGACGCAAAGGAAAAGCTGACGGACATTGTGAAGGTAGCCTTGGACAGTTTGAAGCGGAAATTGCCGGGGTTGTTTGAGATAAGCTATTTCCAGTCCCGCATCATAGTGAAGATGACAGGGAGGAGGGCCAGCGAGATAGTTGGCGGTAAATATTTCCGAGGCAGTGGGCTTGGTTTTGCCCACATATCAGAGCTTGGCACCATAGCGACGAGCGAACCGAAGCGAGCGGCCGAAATAGTAAACGGCACATTCCCGGCGGCCAAGGACGGCTTTATATTCGTAGAGACGACGGTACGAGGCGGGAAGCGAGGGGTATTCTACGAAAACGTGATGAATGCGTTGAGCGTGCCGGAGGAGGAGCGTGGGGATAAAGATTTCCATGTGGTATTTTTGCCGTGGTGGAGTGACGAGAACAACAAATCGAAGGGGGGAGAGGCGATAAATGCGGCCACAGAGAGTTATTTTGAGACGCTTAGGAGCAAGAGCGGGATTGTTGTAACCGAGGAGCAAAAGCGTTGGTGGCAACAGGCCAAGAGGCAACACGGGGTGTCGATGAATGAGGAGTACCCTTCGACCTTGGAAGAGGCTTTTGAGGTTCCGATGGAGGGGGCCATATTGGAGGCGGTGTTGGACAAGGCAGTACAGGAGGGCGCTTTTCGGAAGTTGGCCTATGACGCAACAAAGCCATGCTATTGCACATGGGACTTGGGAGCGCCGCTGAACACGATTAACCTTGTATTCCAGCTGGACGGCCCCTTCATCAACGTATTGGAGTTGGACAGCGGGTTGCATGCAAGCGAACGTGTGGCAGAGCGTGTAACAAGGCTCAAAAGCAAATATCCGACATTACAGGCAAACTTTCTTCCGCATGACGGAGGGTACATGACGGACACGGGGATGACACAGGCGCAGATGTGGCAGGAGGCAGGGTTGCCGGGCATACAGTTGTTACCGAAATCGAAAGACAAATGGATAGGCATCAATTACCTTTTGGGGATGTTTGACCTGTTTCGGTTTGACGTGGAGGGGACAGGCAGGGCGTATAGCTACTGGTTAAGCTACAGGTGCAAGCCGGAGGTAAGCGAGGGAGGCATATTTAAGAATGAGATTGTGCATGACAATGCGTCCCATTGGGCAGACCCGTTGAGGTATGTAGCGGAGGCGAAAATGAACAATTTGCTTGTGCAAGGTCCAACAACCCAAGACTATAAGGCGGGAATAACATGTACATTTGGGAAATATCATCGTGAGCGAAACATTGGACATAACTGGCGAGGACGGTTTGAGCGTACTTTCCGAATCTGACAGGGTGTTAAGGAGGGACGCAGGGGTGGGATTGAGTGAGGCATGGAAGCTTCACGAGGGAGGCGTGCGCCTCTATACCGGAGGCGGGCTTGTGTTGGGACACTACTACCGCATCGACCCGGAGGAGGTTCGTGTGTGGGGCATGGAGTCAGAGTTTCTTCGGACAAGGCATATTTCCGATAGCGCTGTGGACTATGAGGAGGCCAATGGCTTTTTCTTTTTTTTGGGTATTGGAGACTATGTTGGCTTTTTAAAGCACTTAAAGGCAAGCACACACCTTCAATTTGGTAGTGGACATAGGAGAGGAAAGTTGTATGTTTACTCACGTAAGGAGTTGGACTTATACATAAAACTTAAACTAAGGAGTAAAAAATGTCAGGAGTAGGAAGTGCAGTAGGAGCAGTAGTAGGAACAATCATTGCGCCCGGCGTGGGGACTACAATCGGTGCGGCCTTGGGTGGTGCGGCTGATAGTGTTGCCAGCAAGGGTAAAGGTGAGTCAACCAAGGCACCGGAGGCCCCCAAACCTGTAGAGACGTATGAGACGCAACAGGAGGCAGTAAGGAGCAAGTCGGAGGCAAACAGGCGCAGGAGTTCTTTCTCAAATACGTTTGTTGCATCCAGAGGGATGGGAACAGGCGGCATTGGTAAAAGCTTTTTAGGCCAGTAATATGTTGTACAACAACCAGAGTCCAAAGCAGAAGAGGGAGCAACTCTATTCGTACAGACAGAGATATGTGTCTAACTGGCAACGAGTTGCGGAGTTTGTAGAGCCAGACAGGCGGTTTAACCTGAATGGAGCTGTACAGGAATCCACACCTAATAATGAGGGATATATTGACACGACGCTTGAGCGTGCGTTGAGGCTGAACGCAACAGGCCAGCATGAGCTTGTAATGCCCAAAGCTAGTGAGTGGTTCACCTTTACGCCCTTGGCGAAAGCGGCAGACAGGGAGCTGGTGACAAGCACCATTGACGACGAATATGCCGAGACGGCTAGGGTTGTGTCCATGTTCATGAGGAACAGCAACCTGCACACGGCAAGCGAGCTTTTCTTCTGGGACAGGGCGGCTTATGGCATTGGCGCTTTTTGGGCAGAGTGGGACACAAGGAAGCGAGGCTTTAGCTTTTATTCAATTCCCGTTGGGACATTCATGGTGGACAAAGATAAATTTGGCCGGATGAATATGTTCTGTTGGGACGACTGGATGCGAAACCAAGACATTGTAGCCACGTTCCCGGAAAAGAATTTGCCTCAAACGGTGAAGGATAAATACATGGCCAACTCTAACAGCCCGGACAACTACCTTGTGTTCCATTTGTTGGAGCGAGTGGAGCGCACCGGGGACGAAGGGCTTATTGCCCGTGCAGACGGCAAGGAGTGGGTGCTTCGTTCCGTGTACGATGCAACAGGCGACGTATTGCTTGAGCAATTCTTCAAGAACTGTCCTGTCATTTGTTGCAACTGTTTTGACTTGCCCAACAGCCCGTATGGGTATGGGTTTGGGAAGGTTTCCTTGGCAGACCAGATTGAGCTGGTGAATTGCCTGAAAGCGTTGGCAGAGGCGGCCCAGCAGAAGATTTTCCCGCCGATGCTTGTACCCGAAGGCTTCCAAGGGAACATTGGCTATGGCGCCGGGGAGGTAACAACCTTTAACCCGCTGAACATTCAGGCAAGGCCGTCGCCCCTGTTCCAACAGGCCTCACAAACCTCTGACTGTCAATGGCAAATTGAGCGGTTCGAGCGTGTCATCAATGAGGCATGTGACGTTAATTTGTTTATGCCGCTGTTGCAGGTGAAGGACCCGCAATACATGAAGGCCACAGTAGCGCAGATGATTGAGTCTTATTCTGCACGCATCAGCTCTACGGCTTATACGAGGTTGATTGAGCAATTCCTGCAACCCTTGGTGGACTTTTGCTACAACACGCTGGTGCAACATGGTTATGTCCGTCCTTTGAGGGATTACCATATCCAGTTCTGCACGCCGTTCCAGATTCTTTTGGACAGGCATCAGCCGACCTTGTTTACGGAGTTCCTGCAAACGGTAGTCATTCCTCTTTCACAAATCGACCCGACCGTTCTGGACTCTGTGAATGCTGACTATATTTTCCGAAGGAGCATGCTTGATATTGGCCTGTCACCCAAGTACTCTAGGACGGAGGCGAAGGTGGAACAGATGAGGAGAGACCGCCAAGCGGCTCAAGACGAGGCAAACCAGATGGCTAATGCCAAGACATTCTCGGAAGTGCAGAAGAATCTTGGAGCGGCCAGCAAAGACATGAATCTGATTTAATCATGGAAGCAGACAAAAACACGGACGAAGTAGAAATCACCAGCCTTCTTGGGGACACGGCAAGGATTCCCAAGGAGGTGTATGACAAAGCCAAGGAAGTATTGGATTCCGACCCGGACAAATACATCCTGTTCGTCCTCAAGGCGATTGCCAGCGGAAGCAGGTACAAGATTCCAGGCGCATTGAAGGCAGGATTCAACGAGAACAAACTCTTCTATATTGAAGGAATAAACGCACTAATTGAAGTAATCGAAGCATTATATGAGCGAAACTGAAACCACCCAGCCCGCCGCGCAACAGGCGCAACCTCCGGCTACACAGGAAACTAAGATGCCGGGAACCATGTCATTGAGCGACCCTGCCTTAACCCAAAAACCTGCCGAGACATTTACTGTTGATAGCATTGTAAATAAAGACGGCACGTTTAAGGAAGGGTGGGCCTCTTCTTTTGAGGGAGGCGAGAGCTTGTCAAATAAGTACAACAATATCAATGACTTAATCAAAGGCTTTGTCAATGCCAACAAGCTTATTGGCAAAAAGTCGGAACAGGTTACACGCCCCGGAGCCGATGCTACTGACGAGCAGAAGAAGGCATGGCGTGAGCATTTGGGTGTTCCTGAAAAAGCGGAAGACTACCAAGTCCCTGACGAATACAAAGAGACGGTGGACGCAGAGTCGTTTAAAGAGTTTGCCCAGTTTGCCCATGAGCATAACATCCCTGCCGACACGATGCAGGAGTTGCTTCGTTTTCAGGAACGGTATGCGGCCAAGCTGAATGAGGCTAATACCAAGCGAATCGAAGAACAGGCAAAAGAGGCTAAGAAATACTTCCAAGCGGAGTGGGGAGGCTTGTATGAGCGCAACTTTAACTTGCTCAAGGACGGGCTTGTGAGGGCAGGGATTGACATTGAGTCCCCTGACATGGCGGGCGCTCTGAACAATCCCTTCATCCTTTCTGCGTTGTTTGACAAGGTTTCCAGTATGCAGGACGGAACGATGCCCGTCCCCGGCTTCATGAAGGCTTCTGCGGCTGACGCTAAGGAGCAAATCATGGGGTTGATTAACAAGTATGGCTCGGTAAACCAAATGCCTCATGACGCACGAGAGCTGTACCACAGGCTCCTTGCGAACAAAAATATCAAATGGTGAAGCAAATAATGCTTGCATGCGCCATGCCGTAAGGGTTTAATCGTCCCTGTGATGGTGTGAGTTTTTTTTCTCCGTATTTTGTCTCACACCAAAAACAAAATGCTAATGCCCGTTGGAGGTTTCTTATGTTGTGTTCTTTCCTCCAACGGGCATTTTTTTTATTGCAATCTCTCGTCGTGTATTGCATACTGCGCTTGCTGTTGTGAAACAGCAGTGTGATTGCATGATTCAATAAGAGCGAAAAGGCGATAACATAGGGATAAATGAGGAGGGGGTACGTTTGTGCATAGCGTACCCCCTCTGTTTTTGTTTGCTTTTTCATAAAGTTTATGCATTTGTTTTCTTAAAGGCAACCCGTTTGGACACTTGCTTTAACACTCATAGTATAAGAGGACAGCCGTCTTCCTCATTAAACAGCCCTACTTTAAGGACACCTGTCGAACCCATTTTGACGGTAAGAATTAAAAGTATAACTAAATTATGGCAAATTACGGAAACTTCCAGACTCTTGCTGTAAACGAGTACACGCCCATGATTTATGCGGCTGTTCAGCAGATGCGCTCTAGAACGGAGCGTTTCATGAGGGTTTACGGCATGAATTCCCGGCAGCGCAGGTTCCAAATCATTGACCCTGTAAGCTCCACTCAAATCACCGACCTGTATGGTGCGACCAACCCACAACAGGCCGAGTTCAGACAGCGGTGGCTCAAGACCAAAATCTTCAAGTCCACTCATGAGATTTCCCGCACGGAAATGCAACAGGCAGGGACCATTGACTCTCCTCTTCCCCGCATTGTGGACGCAGAGCGCATGGAAATGCAACGTCGCCGTGACTTGGTGGCGGTTGAGGGCCTTATTGGTACTGCGTGGACTGGCGAGAATGGCGACATCCCCGTTGCCTTCAACGAAGCGGCCAACACGATTCCTGTTGGCTACGTGCAGAGCGGAACCTATACGGCATCCGGCCTGACCTTTGACAAGATTGTACGAGCCAAGACTATCTTTGGCATGCGTAACGTGTTGGGGCAGGACGTGGAACGTCAGGATTTGGGTGGCCCTGAAATGGTAATCCTTTGTACCCATGAAGAGCTTGCGGCTCTCTACGGCATCAAGGAATTCACGAACATCCTTTACTCCGACCAGCGTCCGATTGCCAGCGGCTACATTGACAACGTGCTTGGCGTGCGTTTCATTGCGCTGACTGCGGACATGCTTCCGTTCGGTTCCCGTCCGCTTGGTACTGCGGCCGACCCGACCGCTGGTACATCCACGGAGAATGTGCGAACCCTCATTGCCTTCACGATGAACTCTGTTGCGTTTGGCGTGCTGGAAGAACTGTTCGTTCGGATTGAGGAACTTCCGACCAACCAGTATGTATGGCAGACGTACTCCGAAATCGCAATGGGTGCGACCCGAATTGAAGACAAGGGCGTGCTCAAGATTGATGTTTCTGGTTCAAGTGGTAATTTCTAATCAAACAAAGGAAGGAGTATAATATATGGCTATTGTAAATTCTTTGGCTAAAACCCAAGTGGAAGCTGGTATGCCGCCCTATTTGAGCGCACAGCTACAGCGTGGGCAGGTGCTGAAAAAGACTATCGTTTACAAGGCTGGGACTGCGGCAACCGCCGCTTCCTCCACCATTATGGACATCCCTCTTCCTCCGGGAGTAGTGATTGACTTGTCCTCGGTTGCAATGTCCCATAATGGCGTAGGTGTAGGTACTTACACCATTGAACTGTATATCGCAGATAAGCAGGGCAACTTGGTAAACAACTGTGGAGACATTCTCGCACTAACTGCCACGGCAACAATTGGTGAAATCGTTCGCGCAAGCGTCGCCGCCAATGCCGCGCCTTGGATTCTTTGTGACCCGGCGCAGTGGGTAGTAGATAACGGAATCGAAGTCAACGGTGTGGCCATGACATACGAACTTCTCAAAGAGAAGTATCAGTTTGTTTTGTGCATCAAGAACAGCGCCGCTGTGGCCGCAAGCAAAACGCTGTCCATTATCATGGACTTAGTTATCCCCTAATCTGAAAAAACAATGACTGACCTAGATATTGCTAATTATGCCTTGGGGTTGTTAGGCCAATACAAAATCCAAAGCTACCCGGAAACGGGGAAAAAGTCAGTAGAAGGTCAGGCATTAGAGGCATATCTTCCATTCGCTATTCAAGATGTCATGATTGATGGCGAATGGAACTTCGCCCGGAAAAGGGTAATCATTGAGCCGTCACCCACAGAGGTGGCGGCCTTTGGTTATCACAATGCTTTCCCGAAGCCTGACGACTTGGTGACAATCATATCCGTGAATGGAGAGCCTTGGAATATTCAGGCGCAGTTTGTGCAGATAGAGGGAGAGTTTATCTTGGCAAACGTTGACCAGTTGAGGCTGGTTTACATTGCCGCCCCCACAGACGGGACAACGCTTCAAGGCATACCTGACCAGCTAAAACCGCTCATAGGAATCAGGTGGGCCTATCTTACGTGTGTACGCATCACGAACAACATTGAACTCTATAACATGATAGCGGACATGTACCAGAGGGAGTTGCACAGGATGCGGGACAACGACTTCATCAACAACACGGGAGGCAGGTTCAACTACCGCAACAAGCTTATGAGCCAGTCCACTTGGGGCCGCTATCCGTTTGGGACGACAGCACCCTACCAAGGCTCTTATACCTACATTCCCGATTAAACTAAAAACCTTCCAGACATATGGCCTCAAATACCCGGCAATTTCAAATGCAACTCAACTTCAACGGGGGGCAGGTTTCCGAGAACTTCACCCCACGAGTTGACATGCAGAAATACCAGACGAGTTGTTCATTGATGAGGAACTTTATTCCTCGGCAGGTTGGTATGTTAAAGAGGCGACCGGGTTTTGGTGTGATTGACGCATTCAAGAATCCTTTTCGGATATTGAAGTTCCCTTGCACCAACAACGAGGAATACATTGTTTGCGTCCACTCCGACAACAAGTATGAGAGCGGTGGTTGCACTCCCTTCGCAACCATTTACCAATGCGGGTATTTTGGAGACGAGACGAGGAAATGGGAGGTAAATCTTGAGATAGATTCTGTTTTTCAGGCTGGCATCAACGGATGGACGGCTGATGTTGGCAATGAGAGGCATGGGCGTTTTTGGGACACGGACTTGGAGAAAATCAAGTATGTCTCCCAAAACGACAAAATGTGGATAGTGCATCCAGACTTCTTCCCGCTGGAATTAACAAGGACAGCCACACAGGCGAAAATGCCTGATATTTCTATGGCTGACGACCAGTACGTGGTGGAGTTTGACACGTCTTCGCACTTAAACATTTCCACAAAAAACTCTCTTTGCTTTGGCCTGTATGGTGTTGATAAGCTCAATGCTAAAACGAATCCTTTCCTTACCTTAAACTTCAAGGACAACAAATCTATCAGCTTTGGTTTTAGCGGTAGTGGAAACAACATGAAGTGGTCCATTACTGACTCATCCGGTGTGGAACATCCCTTGGAGGATATAGAGATTGGCTCTGGACAGGTTGTTGCTTTCTCCGATTTCAATCAAGATATTCCTATCAACTGTTATTGTTTCCTGACATGGCGGGGAGGCAAGCTGTATGCCAGCATTGGTTGCAACAACGCTTACGGCACGATAGGTCTTTATGCTTACTCATCATCCGAGGTTGAGATTGACAGCTCTCTTGGGGCCGTCACCAGTTTTTGCGTTGGTGGGACTCCGGGAGGACAAAACGCCGCCCAAAGCTATGTTTCGTTCAAGGAGTCGTTTAGTGCTGGAACCGGATATAGTGGCATTGGTATTAAGGTGAATTATGGTCAGGGAGACGTTCCAACCCAAAGCTTCAACAACAATGACCACAGGAGTTCGTTGATAATGGCTCAAATGTTTGGCGACACGTCGAAAGTGTTCGCAGGGAACGATTATAAAATTGAGCATTACAACAATGCCGTTTTCCCGATTAAACAGATATATCAGGGCAACGAAAAGATTTATCAGGAAGAAGCTGTTATCGGCTTCAAGCTGACAACAATGGACTTCCTGACTTATCCCAAGAGCGACGACTACTATATAAGGGATAAAAGACAAGGAACTAATCCTGATAGTCCCATGTTTTGTAGGAACCATGAGACATACCCGGATATTCCCTATTACGTCTATGAGGACACCAGCGTCTCTTTAAACACTATCAACGCTGTTTTTGGGGACAGGTATTTCCTTTCTGATGGTTCCGTCTCGCAATTAACAGGCAACGACGGGACTCGAATTGCCGAGTGGTTAAAAGAATATACTCCGGGGGATATTGTTATCGGCTCCTGCCTGATGAACAAAACGGACGGTGTATTGAATGGGAACATATACAACTTCTCTACTGGCACCAACGTCGGCATTCCCATTAACTTCTTTAGGATGGCAAACATCGTATGCCGCTACGTTCGAGGCGACTGGACTCTTAGCACAGTCGCAGAAGTGGCGACAAACAAAGGGGTTCTTGTAAGTTATTTGGAGAATAGCAAGGTCTTTTCAGGCTATCCTTCTGGCGGCGGCTACACAGTCTTCCGAATCGGCAATGGCTATTTCTCACAGCCGAGGAAGCTTAGCATGTCGGGAAGCAATACTCCGGGCGTATTTGTTGGGCTGGTTTATATTGGTGAGAACGGAACCGTGCTCACCGATACTGGTGATGCTGGCCAGTCCATTGAGGTTGATAATGGAGGTGGTGTTTATCAGACAGACATTCCCTTTGCCGTGTGGCCTAATCAAAAGAGGCTTACTTCAACAACGACAGATGCGACGGTATTCCAAAACCTGACCATTATGCCAATGATGTATGCCCCTGTGCTGGATGGCATATTCAAAACATTTAGTTCCTTGTTTGGGCGTGGCAACTACCAGCTGACTCAAACCAATATCAGTGGCACCAACTACTATTCGGCCAAGTTTAACGATTTAGTCAAGTGTGCCTTCTCTGTAGAAAAAGGCTATCCCTCCTGCATAGCGTTGCGTAATGGGAGGCTGATATTGGCTTCAACCAAGGCCCAGCCCCAAACAATATGGGCTTCCCGTGTTGACAGGTATAATGAGTTCTCTGTGGACGACATGGCAGATTCCGGCTGGGATTTGACGATAGGTGCCAACCAGAGCCAAAAGATTCAATGGTTGTCTTCCTCTAAGGATTTGATAGTAGGAACAGACATTGGCGAATGGGTGCTGAACGACAGCGACTCAAGCAATCCTGTACCCATTATTAAAGAGCAATCCAGATGGGGTTCTTCTGTGGCGCAAGGGGAACTGATGACGGAGAGCCTGTTTTTCATTCCTAGAGACAAAAAGGGTGTTATCCAGTCAATCTACTCTTTCCAGATTGATGGCTACACATCGGAAGATGTGACGATTATGGCACCCGATTTGTTTGATTATGGGATTACTTCTCATTCTATTCAGAAAGACCCTGACCCAATCTGGTGGGGTACTACTGGCGACGGAAGGCTTTTAGGGCTTCTGTATAACCGGGTGCAGGACATCAATGGCTGGTTCCAATGCGATATTCAAGGAGCCTTCATAAATCAGGTATGCTGTTACAATAACCCGGTAAAAGGCGAAGAAGGATTGATAGTTTCCGTAAAAGGCAAAGGCGAGAACGATTTCGTAAACGCCAATCAATACTTCCTCTCTTATATGGAAGACAGCAATCCTTGTGTTGACTTCTTCTCCACGGAGCAGACGAGCGACACAGATGCTCTGGCCTATGGAGGCTTTGTAAACAATTCATGGAACAACTTCTCCACGGGGCAGACGAGCGACACAGATGCTCTTAACACTCTAATTGTAAATGGCTACTTCAAGGAAAACACAAATAGTTCGCAACTCACAGTTCAGGCCAAAATCCCTACAACTCAAAGCTGGATATCAAGATTTTCTTTTTCCTTCGATGAGTCTGCTATTTTCAACAATCCGGTCGCTAGTGGGAGTGATGTTGAGATAGAATCTTTCCTTTTTGAGAACCTGTACGACCCTTCTCAAGAGGTATTAACCAAAGGGCCGTTCAGGATGTTTGTTTTCGACGCAGAGACTCAAGAATTCCTTACTTACTCTATTAACTCGATATTGTTGCCTGACGACAAAAATCAGTTGCCAATCCTTGAGTTCTATTTCTTAGGTTTGGTGTTGAAGGCAAACCAGAAGATAAGGTGTTACTTCTCTTCGGGATCGGTTCCCTCATGGGAAGGTGCAGAACAGATTTTGCAGTTATCAGTCTTTGACGAGGCCGGCCATGATGTGGAATATGGATTTTTCCCATACATGGATGTGAGAGTTAAAGCTACTACATCCAAGATAGAGTGGGACGAAACCAAGCCTGTATATCTGGACATCATTTCAGCTAACGGGCAAACAACCACAGGCTATTGCTTTGGCGGCAATGAGGTAAATAATAATTATTCTTATTACCAGCAAGCGCCGGAGGGTGAAGGCTTGTTCTCCCAGAGCCAAATCGTATTTAATGTTAAGTCTGAAATTGAAAACGATATTGGCCAAGCCGGGAACAGCGGATTTATTACTCCCCCGTCCAGCACCTCATCGACTCTTCCAAACTTTGTTTTTGGGCTTCATATCTTTTCGGAGTTTATTTCAATGCCAATGGGGAATGCCAATAATTATGTCATTCCTGCGACCACTACGAAGATTAGCCAACTTAGGTATCAAGTATCACGGGATGAGAGCAACGATGTAACTCCTTCATCTTCATTCCTTAGTGATGACGGTCTGGCTTATGGCGCGCCAAGGATTCAGGCCACAGTTCAGGCATTGGACTATGATGCCCCGATAGCTATGGAAAAGAGCACTTCCATGTCGGTATCAACAAACTTGTCTAACGGGAGAGACCATATTGTATTGAGTGGACAAAGCTCTACAGATACAAGACTGTACTTTTCCTTAGATGATGCTAAAAAGGTGAACGTATTAGCGGCGTATATTCTGTATGATTCCACTATCATTAGCTGACACAGGCGGCCTAACCGCAGATGGTTTGTTGCCGTTGACAGGCTTCCCCTCATGGATGTGGGGAAGCGACATTCTTAATGGTCAACTCTGGGGTGGAACAGAAATAGCAGAGCCAGCTTACAACGAAATTTGGACAGACCCTACGACTGGTGTTACGAATGCGCTCCTACCTTCGTTGACTGGATTGGAGCCAATGAACGGCCTGTATGATATTGATTATCAGATAGGTTATCCTGAAATGCCCCAGCCGCCGACATATAACCCCAACACAAGTTATTTATCATCAACGGCTTCCATAGATACGTCAGCTGGGTTTGAGAAGTCTAGTCCCAACAAAATAGCATGGGATGACACGTTTGACCCGTTCGGCTTCAACTCTGCGACGCTTAAAGGATTTGGTAGTGTTCTTTCGGATGTGTCGTCTTCCTTGAGCAAGAAGCGGTCATATGCCAACTATGTCGCCAGTTATGAGAATCAGGCACAGGCGTTAAGGAATCAAGCCGAGTCGGCATACAGGATTGCCGGAATAAACATGTCTCGCCTTCGAGGGAATCAGGCGAAATACCTAGCCCAGCAAAGGGTGTCAGCAGTCAGGACAGGCTTCGCCCCGACTTCCGGTTCCATAGGCGCTGTACAACAGGCGACAATGAGCCAGTTCGAGCAACAAATAGCTGATGCTTGGGTGGAAGCGGAACAAAAGAGGCAGAACACAATGTATCAAGCAAGCGTTGCTGATTGGCGGGCAAGCGAAGCCCGGAAGGCTAGCAAGCGCTCCTCCGGTGGATTCCTTGGCTCGCTACTTGGCTCTGGTGTGGGAGCTTATTTTGGAGGCCCCACCGGAATGGCGATAGGTTCTAAGATAGGTTCATCCATAGGAGGGTTATTTTAATCATGGCGACCAACGATACTAGAGACATAAGACTGGGTGTCAGTAGTGCAAACAAGGAGGGGTTGTTGCCTTCTCCTTCAAACCGTTATTTGCGCTCCACTTATGATGCGGCCAGATATGTTCCTATTGGAAATGAGTTTGATAAAGAGAGCCGAGTAAAGGAGCTTGGCGACCTTGGCGAAGGACTCACAATGTGGTCGAAGGCGCAAGCGGAAGTCGAGACAACGAACGACAGTATTCAGTCACGGCGCATGCAAGCAGAGTACATGGAAGCTTCCACACAGGTTTTCAATCAGCTTCAAAAAGACCCCAGCACGATGAACAACCCTGCGGTTTGGCTGGACGCTTATACGGAGGAGATGACATCAAGGGCGGCAGAGATTAACAACAAGTATGCCAAATCGTTTTATGTTGGGCGCAATCAGATGTTGTCCAATGAAAGGCTCAACCTGTTGCTGAAAGAGGAGAAGAACAAGGTAGGCCTGATGGCGGCAGACAGAATATCAAAGATGGCCGCAGACGAAACTAATGCGGCGTTCAAGATTGCTGTGGCCAACAGGGATTTCGGGTTGGCTAGGGAGATAAATAAAAGCCCCTACCTAACACCTGCGGAAAAGATGTTGAATGAGAATGGAATTGTTCAAGCCCAGACACAAGACATCATCCAGCAGGAAACATTGAGGAACCCTTGGGGTGTTCTGGAAGAGGTGAACAGGGATGGTGCTGTACAGCGTCGTGAATTGACCTATGAGCAACAGCAGTACGCATTGAACCAAGCGCAGGGCCGGATAAGCATGATTCAAAAGCAATCGTATGACTCTCTCGTACAGAAGTTTTTGTTCAACCCGGAAGAGTTTGAGATGGATGTCGCCAAAAAGCTATTGGACACCAACCAGCTGACGACCCAGCAATATGTCAACCTCCTCAACATGAAGAAGACCATGAGCGCCAAGGTTGAGCCGACTCCAATGCAGTTTGCGGCCATGTCTAATTGGGCAGTCAAGCTTTCAGAGGATTATCACAAAGAGTCGCCAGAGGGACAGGCCAACATCCTCTCCCAAGCTGAACGGCTTCTTGAGCAGATGAATTTCAGCACCAGCGACAAGAACTCATTGCTCAAGCTTGTAACACAAAAGATTTCCCCGGAAACGTTCAATCAGGCTGACAAGTTGGTAGAGAAGTTTTGGGATAACGGCCAACTACCTCTGACCAAGACAGCGGATTACACAGGAACTCAAGGAGGAACTACTCCGATTTATTTGACGGAGGAAGAGTTTAATACCCAGTTCAAAGAGAGGAAGAACCAGTTTTTCTTAGACAAAAGCAGGACATACCTAGACCCGAAAACGGCAAAAGACAGGTATGCTGTGATGGAGTATGTGCCGGACTCGAACAATCTGTTCCTGCAAGAAAAGATAAAAAGCGAAGTTCGTTCCGTCCTTTCTGATAAGATTGCTGAATATAGGGCAGAACACAATGGGAAATCTCCTACCGGACAAGAGCTTTATGAGCTTGTTTTTTTCGCACAAGAAGAGGCGTTCTCTCGGAATAATATCAGCAGTATTGACCCATTATCTTCTGCCTCTGTTTATCCTTCTGGACAGCAAGACAGAGACGAAAGAAAGGCGACATTTATTCCGAACAACGTTAGAGGGTCGGCTATATCGAATAAAGCTTCTATAGATATTCCGACTAATGGTGCTTTTATTGTTTGGGCCGGAAGTAACTCTTTCATTACAAACGAGAAAGACTACTTGAGCATATATAAACGGGCCGGGGCGCCCCCTCAAGGATTTATCGTAGCAGATGAATCTTTCCTCCAAGCTCCACACAAAGATTTAATGGATGTGCAAGCTATGATTTCGGCCAAAGCGATAGCGGCGAAAGCTGGATTAGATGCACAAGGAGAGCAGGGAATTTATTGTGCATTGCTTTCCTATTGGAATAATTTATAAACAAATCATGGAAGAGCTTTCAGAACAACCCGAAGATTCTATCCTGTTGGATGAAATAAAGAAAATGAATTCGGGCCTCGCTTCTAATAAGGAGCAACCTGAAATAACAGAAGAGGATTTAGAAGCAAATCCTCAAGCTTACTCTTCTGAACAAATTGAAGGGGTTTTAAGAAACAAGAGAAGTATTCGCACAAAGCTTGACGATTATTTAAGGATGTCGTCTAGCTTGCTTCCTACTACTCCACGAGAAGCCTTAGATGCCGTAGGGACATTGCGTGAGGAACTGCAAGCAAATGGTATAGACCCGGAGTATGAGAGGTATCGTGAGAAGATAAAAAGAAACGAAGATATAGTTTATTCGGTTACTAGGTATATCAATCCAACAACAGGCTTGTTTGGGGATGTTCCGGCGCAAGATGTAACAAACAATAAGCTGGAAAAAATACTTAGTGCTGAGCAAATTAGGGATTTCAATAATGCCCCGCAGTTTATGCGAGACAAATATGTTTTCAATCGCATTGTTGAAAACTTTTTCCCGGAAGGGGAGATGGATAAAGGGTATGCACTAGAACTCCTGAAAAAGCATTATCAAACCGACTCCATGCACGGAGTTGTCAGCAAATACGCTCAAGAGCTTCAAAGGAACAAGGATGAGGAGACAGCATACAATGAAGCCTCTACCAGATTTTTCGATTCCTTTATAGAAACAGGAGGCGATTACCAGAAAGCAATCGACAGCTTGGAAGGCAATCTAAACCTGTATGCGGAAAACATTTTCAACCAAGAGCCTGCGCTTAAATACATTTACCAGCGTGCGTATAACTCCGTCTCGTGGATTAAAGATGAATACATAGAAAGCGGAGAGCTGGATTGGAACAAGATGGCAGACAGGTTGTTGAAGCTTGGTGAAGGAGAGACGTTCTCTCTAGCCATTCAGATGCTTCCCTACATGTTGCCCAAAGACGACAGGACTTGGCTCACCCAAGCCATAGACGACACCGCCTCTGATGTCTCCCGCTTTGCTAGGCTCATGGTTGACGGAGGAGGTGATAGCGCCCAAGCAGAACGCCTTGCGTTGGCTATCCAGCAGGAATATCGTCAGGGCCGAGACATGCCTACATCGTGGATAGGGATAGCTTTTAAGGCGGCGACAGACCAAGTTCCGAAAGTGGCGGCAGTAACAGGAAGCTCTCTTTTGGCTTCACCGGGTGGGCCTGTAGCAATGGCCGCCACAGGAACAGCTGTCGGCTCAATGGTGTATGGTTCAACTGTAGGTCTTGAGGCATATAGGACGAATTCTTCTAGGGCAGGAGCATTGACATATGGTGTTACTGTTGGGGCCTTGGAAGGTCTCCTTGAAAACGTAACTCTTGGCGTTGGTGCTTTGGCCTCCAAAGGTATTAAGGTGGCAGAGGCAGGTAGGAAGATTGCCTCTGTTGCCGGAAGAGTTCCCGCCACCGTAAGAGGTGCGGCGGCTGGTGCTTTGTCTGAATATACCCAAGAAGTCATTGCTGACCCAATTTATGTTGGATTGGAGAATGTAATGCGCTCTGCGGGGTTTGAGCTTACCCAGCAAAACACCCTTAAAAACTGGTGGGAAACATTGGACTTCACATCCCCTGAACTCTTGGGGGCTACAGCCATTCTTGGCGGCTCCATTGGTGCTGTTGGGGGCTATCAAGCTAACCACCTCATCAACCGAGTAGGAAGAAGCGCTTCGGCCCTTCAAGCTTATGGTGTACCCGAATCGGAAGCTGTGGCTATTGCCGAAATGCCAGACGGCAAGGAGCGCACAAACAGGCTTATATCGGCCCTTCGCAATAACCGGGTAAGCCCCGACGTGCAAATAACAAACCAGCAAGCGGGGATATTCCTGAACTTTTTAGCTAAGAATGCAGAGAGGTTTAAGGATGTTGAGCTGATGCCGGAGATATACGACAACGGGGACGGAACCTTTAATATTGTTGAGAGAGACCCGGTAAGTGGAGCTGAAAAAGCAACCACAGTAACAGACGAAATCGCAGGGACGTTCATGTCTCAAGCGTTGCAGTCAAATCCGGGATTTATCAGGGCATTAAATATTTTCGCCCAAGAAGAGATAGAGTCAGGGTTGGGCAAGGAGACGAAGATAAAGAGCTATACTCCTGACGAACTCCGAGCAAAAATCCAATCCACAGAAGACAACAATGCAACTATAGCACGACTTAGGGCTTTGGCTGTAATTAACCAAGACCCGGAATTGTTGCAGAGTTTTCGTGATGGGAAAGTAAGTATTGAAGATGTAGCAAATGAGCTGGAAATTGTATCTGCATATAGAGATGGCACGATTGCTGTTGCGAGGGGTGAAGCGAATCCTCTCAATATTCTGGAAGAAATAATTCACGCCCGTGCAATATCCGATTTGGAGAGCGGCGTTATTTCTCGAAGCGTTATTGAAACACAAGTAAGGAATTACTTGGAGTTCTTGGGACGTAGTGCGGAAGAGATAGGGGATTTGAGCAATGACGTTGTGTTGCAGGAACATTTGGCGAACATGGGGAAGGCTTTGGCAACAACGCCGGAACTGTTTTCCGCAATGCCCGGCAATGTTCAAACAATCCTTGAGTGGCAGAAGGACGCTATAGCGGAAGTTGGGAATGTCTTTGCGGAAGGCGCTCTGATAAAAGAGGCCATTGAGCAGGGCATTGTATCTCCCGATTTTGTCAAGTGGTCTAAATCTTTGGCGACTATGGCCGAACGCAGGGATGGTCAGGATATGGCAGAGCTTGTCAATGGTGCGACCGGAGAAAGCATTTTGCCAATGGGCCAGAGCCTTCCTTCCGTGAGGAGGCGTGGGACTATTGATGTAACTCCTTCTGTAAGAACCATTAACGAAGCCATATCAAACATAGTCAATGGCGCATCGGAAAGGTCTATAGGCCAGCTCCACAAATTGCAGAGGAGCATGATAAAGCTTTCGGAAAGGTTTTCTCAAGGGAAGCTGACCGAACGAGGACAACAGAAAGCGTTACTGAATTCTGTTCTCTCTATCGCTAATGCAATGGCTTCTGGTAGCCGGAAGTTTATCTCCAACCAGCTTGCCGAAAGGCTTGCGAACCCCAAGAGCAACGAAGCGTTTAATGCGGACATGAAGACTGCATTGGATGCCACAGTAGCGGCCTTGAACGAAAGAGCGGAGGCGGCGAGCCGGAAGCAGTTGGAGCGCATTATTCAGGACGAGATAAACAGGAGGGTTGAGCAAGCGGACGCTAAAGCTAAGAAGGATTTCAACAGGGAAATGAAATTCCTCCGGGGTTTAATCTCCAAGGAAATAAGGAAAGACATCAAGGAGGAAAGAGCGGAGGCGGCGGCAGAGAAGAAGCTTGCCAGTAAGAGCATACAGAGCTTGCGAAGGCTTGCCGAGAATGCTTTTAAGGACACCAAGGGACGCTCTCGTTCTTTGGACGCACAAGCCAGAGAGGAAACTATGGATGCCCTTGAGGTTATGGCTATGTCTCCTTCCGAAGTTGCAACCCAGCTTGAAGTCTTGGATAGCACCATAGATGAGCTTCAAAACCAGCCTGCCACAGAAGAACTTGCTCTGGAACTGGAAAATCTGGAAAACCAAAAGAATCTCCTTGAGGTGTTTGGTAGTGCGTTGTATCGGGAGAAGATGCCTAACGGAAGGTATAAGTATGCTCTCAATGCACAGCAACTTGCGGAAGCAGTTAAGACATTGAAGGAGCTACAGCGTGAAGGGCGACTCCGCAGGAAAAAGGTTAATGAACGTATTGAGCGCTTCTATAATGATTTTAACGCTAAAATCAATGAGCGAGTAGGAGGAGAGAAGAATCGTGATGCCCTTAGAAAAGCCGTAATGGAAAGGGACCAACGGGGAACGGGCTTTTTAGATAGAATCTTCACGCAATTCATGAGCCTTCAACAACTCCTCGAAGTGATGTCTTCCATGAAATCCTTTAAGGACATAGGGACATTCTTACAGAACAACGTCCAATTCGCAGAGCAACAGCGAGGGGTAGAAAAAGAAAAGGCTACGTCCCATGCGATTCGCATCATGCGTGGAATGATGGAGATTGCAGGGCAGAACTCTCCAAGGTATTTTGATGAGCTTTCTACAAAAACTATTCCCTTTATGGGGCATGAGCTAACCAAGTATGGCCTTGTCAAAGTCTATCAGACATTGAGAGAGAAGGATGGCTTGGATGTATTGAGAGAAAACCTTGGAGACAAGGGGATGGATTTCGGCAACTATCGGAAGTACCAACAGGAGTTGGAGGGCTTAAACAAGAGCCTTGATGATGGTGCCATTACTTCCGAAGAGTTTGAATCCAAGTTGGAAGCCATTGAAGAAGAATACCTTGCGAGGAAGGAAAAAGATATTGCCAAGCTATTGGAATTGCTTGGGCCGGATGGGCTTTACCTTGCTGACGAGTTACAGAACCTGTATCGGGAAAAGGGCGAGAAGCTTCGGGCGTTCATGGCAGAGAACTATGGCCAGACGGTTATCCTTGATGACTACTATACGCCCCGCAATATTGCCGCCTATAATACAATGCAAGAAGGGGATATGGATGCTTACAGTAAGGGACACGTCACAAGGACGGGCTTGCCCTCTTACGCAAAGCACCGGAACACTCCCTCTTCGGCGGCGCTCTCTCTGGAAATAAACCCTCTTGGGGAATATCTTCGTTATAGCTCTATCATGGAGGGGTGGATGACAGCTTCGGAACTGGTCAACTTCAACAACCGGGTATGGGCTAATCCCACCACGAACGCCCAGTTGCAGAAATTATTAGGCCCAGCCAATTTCGAGGCGGCAAACAAAGCCCTGTATTACTTCATCAACGAGGGGCGTGTGTATGCCCAAAAGAGCGTGTTGGCAGAGGTAATGGGGAAAGTGTTCCAAGTATTGGCTAAGACAAGGATTGCTTTCTCCTTGGCTTCTCTGGTGCGCTCTGGGGCGGCTTTGTTCAACCCTATCGTTGGTAGCAACTTCTCCATGATGGAAATTATCAAAGGCGTGGCAGAGGTGACAAGCGGGAACTATAAAGGTTTTACCCTTGAAGAGCTTCGTGACTTGGAGGCAATGAAGGAACGTAAGTACCGTGGATGGGAAGACCGTGTGCTTGCCGATAAGGCATTAAGCATTCCCCTGAAAAAACAAGCGCAATGGGGATATTGGCAGGAAGCGGGCATGAGCGGCCTTATGGCTTTTGACTGGTGGAGCATATCTTTTGCGAATCAACTGACCTCCCACATGCTTGCTAATCGAGGTTTGTCGCATGAACAGATAAGATGGGAGCTTAACAAAAACATCTACCAGACGGCACAGCCTTTATCTACCTCCGCTAAGGCTATCCACTTGATAGGTGGAAGCTCTTTTGAGCAAGCCCAGTTCCTTTTCTTGTCTGACGTGATGAACAAGTTCGGCCTAGTGATGATGCAAGGCAAAAAGGATGTTCCTTTCTGGGAGGCTTTTCAGGGAGCCTTTCGTGTTTATACTATTGCCGCTCTTGCTAATGGTCTCTTCAACGGCTTGGCTACAGGTTTGTTTGGCGACAAAGACAAAGAGGATGACTTCATGAGCAACCTCTTATTGACTGCGGCATTGAGTCCGATTGTCTCTGTTCCTATGTTCGGCGGGTTTGCAGAGTGGTGCGCTTCCCTTATTAGCGGTGGTAAGCAATTCAGTCTGGGACGAGCCGATATGGCTGATTTATCCAAATCAATTCAAGGCTTAGTCAGAAGTATTGTGAAGACGTATGAGACTGTATCGGAAAAATGGGACAAGGAAGGTGCTTTGACTTCCAATGATTACATTGATATGGTTTCCTATGTAGGCAAAAATATTGGGAGTGTCGCATCGGCTACCACAATATTTGGTACTTCTGGGCAGAGTATGACCAAAGCTCTAGAGATGGTAGGTGCATTATCAAATGCCCTTTCACAAGCTAAGACGACCACACAGAAATTCCTTCCAGAGTCAGTAAATCCCCTCTATACCGAAAAAGAAGCTATGAAGGAGAGGGCTAGGCAGATAAGAAGGGAGAAGAAGAAGGCCAAGCAGGAAAACGGCGAAAGGTCAGCAACCTACAGAAAACTTTCACGGGAATTAAGGCAAATAAACAAACAGTTGAAGATAATGGGCTGGGAAGACTAGCCCACACCCTCAACCTAACCAATACTAACAATGGCAACGAAAAAAAAGGTAAAAGCAGTAGAGCCGGAAGTGGTTTCCTCTGTTGAGCCAGAGGTTGCGGCAGTCCCCATGACAATGGCGGCGGCCACACCTCGCTCCAACGGACAATCGACCAACGGCTTTGCTAAGGTAGAACAGGGGAAATCCTATGTTCTATCCGTCAATGCCCCTTCTGGTTCGGGAGAAGTCGAACTATTGGCGGCAGATAGTGATACACAAAGAGAGCCTGACATGTTTTCTCTTCTTTACACAAAAGTGGAGAACTCTATGCAGATTCCCTTTGTGGCTGTTTCTTCTTGGGTATATGTGCAAGCAGGTAATAGTAACATTAACTGGCTTGTAACACCGGCAAATTTTAGTCTCGCCGTTCCCGGTGTGTCGTCCGGTGGCGGCGAAAGCTTTGACCCGGAAGCGCCCCAAGAGATTTCAGGTGACTGGCAGTTTACAGGCGAATTAATTAGAACGGTAAAGGCATCCCCAGCGGCCAATGATGTCTTGAACAAGGCAATGGGGGATAACCTTTATATGACGCTTGATACCGAGCAAGAAGTTCAAGGGGCAAAAAATTTTGAAGGTAATATAAAAATACGAACAATCCAGTCAGATATTACCGATAAAGAGCCTACTGTTAAACTGGTAATTTGGACATTCCTATGCAACAACGGGAATATGGTTATATACCAGTACACCACCACCTCTTTGGTTGGCTTACAAAGTGTTGACACAGGAGGCGGTTTCAATGTGGCTAAAAACGGCCAAGCCACCTGTGAAAACTCTCTTCTGGTAAGGGGGGGTACGACAATAAACTCTTTAAGTGCTACAGGGCCAGCGACTTTCGATAATACTGTAACTGTTACAGCAGGAAACAAAATTTTGAGTTCTGTTATAGCACAGGATGATTTGACTGAAACAACGGTTGCTCCTGTAGGAAGTAACGATGCAAGGTATATTCAATTCAAATCCATGACCAAGGCAGAATATAACGCTTTGGAAACGAAGAGCAATTCAACCATTTACTTTTTAACCGACCAGAATATGTGGGCTATCGGTGACAAGGAGCTTGTCACGTCTAATATGCCCGCTTGATTTCCTGTGGAGGAATTCTTTTCTTCCACAGGATGAATATAAATAAATACAGATACCGATAATATAATGTACTCGCATTTTGCATATCTCACCAGCGCAGAAACCAAGGGTATTGTGGCCCCGGTTGTAGCGTTGCCCGCCGAAGCACCGGAAGGGTTTTATAAGGTTAAACTTTGGTTTGGCCCTGAAACATCTTCTTCGGCTGGTTCTCAACCCTGTGATATTTGGATTACTACTACCTCTGGTGTCGTTAGCTTGCCTAATATCTCTTCAAATACGTCCAATTTAAGTGTTTCTCTAAATAGAGCCTCCCGGCTATTAGTGAAAGGGTTGGATAACAATATTTATACCTGTGATTTTTCCTCAATGGGTAAAAGGTTTACTTATCCAGCCGACTCTACTCTGATAGGGGGAGAACTGTATGTTTACCATACTGCTTCTACTGCCGGTTCGGTGAAGTTGAGCTTTAAAGCATCATCTGACGAAGAAAAGCATGATGTTGTACGAGTGTCATTCTTCCAAATTAGTGGCTCTGTAAATGACTCTGAAATATCCGGAAGCAAACAATTGTCAATGTACATCAATACTATTCCTTTAGTAGCGGAATCTAATTATGCTACCAACGACGCTGTACTTCCGGCAGAAGCACCTTCTGGGGTTTATGAAGTTTTAATCCCTAATTTCGGCGTCCAAAGTACCTATACTATTGTAGCATACAACCAAGGCTCCGGCAATAATCGTCCAGACATTATTAAAACTTTGGAAGACTGTAATCAACCTCTGATATATAACGGAGACTACTCTGATTTTTCAGGGTGGAGTTATGAAAACGAAACTGGCGGTTCGACTATAGCTATTCCAGTTGGAGCTAATGTTGTTCGTTTGAGTTGTTACTTTCAGCACGTTATTGGCGAAGCAACTTCCTTGATTAAGGTATCTTGCAATAATGGCTTCACTCAAGGAAACACTATCGGTTCTATTGTGGTTCGTCAATTAGCATAACTACTATGATTTTAAGAGCAGTTTTTCAAGAAGTCGGAGAATACGATAAAGCCACTATTTCCCCTCTGCAACTGGATGATTGGAGATTGCTTTCACCGGAAGACCTCCCAGAACATCTTCAAGAGGTTTGGACTAAACTCAAGGACGAAATGGCTTCATTAAAAGAGGGATGGATTGTCAACGAGTTTGAAGTCTTCCCTTCTCTAGAGAAACCAGACAAGGAGATTGAGATAAAAGTCACGGCCAGAAACAAAATAAACAATCTTCCTCAACCTCATGTTCCTATGAAAATTTTTACTTTTAACGAGATTCCTACTCTTAAAAGAGAAGATAAAGAGGTTATTGAGTTTTTGAGATGGTTTAAAGAAACAAAGCCAGAATAAAGCTTGACCGATAGAGCAAGCTAAGCTATCATCCACCTGTATTCATCAAACGGTTGATGACATTGCGTTAGTATCATATCATCCGAGGGCGCAGGGTTTTTCTCATGTTTTACCTGCGCCCTCGGTTTTTTTGTGCCAGTTGAGGTGGGCCTAAAAAAATAACCCTTGTATGACACAATTATAAACCCCTTATAATAAGGACATTGTAATAAATCTCCAAGCAATCCTCGCCTTTTTTATGTCAAACTTTAGGCTTGATTTTTTGAGGGGTGTGTCGTTAAAATCTTGTTCAAGGAACAGGGCGGTTAAGTTGATTGTCTTCCTTTGGCCGCTCCAAGGCTCAATCTCCCTCGTGGTTAGCAACAACCAAGTGTTTAGCAAATAACTTGGTTCTCTACAAGAAAAGAGTTCGGATATGGCAAGCATATCCTTCATGATTTTTCAAAAGTTTTGATTTACGCCTATCGGCTATGGAGCCAAACAAAGTTGTGGGCTTGGTTAGAGAAACAAAGGGATTAGAAAATAAATGGTTTTAAAACAGTTCTAATTTGGAACACGTTGGTTAGATAAAGTATGTAAGAATAAACCATTTAATATTTAATTATCAGTTTTATTCCTTCGTTCGACTAACAGGTTGCATAGAGCGGCTAACAAGAGAGCCAAGTTCGAAGGTGTTAGCGAAACGATAACATAGACCACTTCGAAGTTATTAACTACCGTCTCCAACCACAAAGGACGTTACACCGTATATACGCGCGCGCGAATTTATAAGAGAGGAAAACAAAAACTTTTCTCTCTTCTGTATGACACTTTCAAAAAAAAAAAAAACATTGATTACTCTCTCGTTGCTTATTAGTATTGCTACATCGTTCAGGAAATACACCATGTAGCTCCTAACGAAAAACAACCAATAACCAAAACTAATAAATAGTATGGAACGAAAAAAAATAAACGGAGTGGAATTTCCGAAAAGCCTGTTGAGAAGACTTATTGCCATGTTTGACGATAATCCTGTTAGGAGCGCCACGTTTATGGCTGATTTTGAAGACTTGTATAATAAAGGTGTTGATTTAAATCCTGATTGCAACGTCTGGTATAGAGTCAGTCCTGACGTTATCGACTTAGTTGACGAATTGGATATTTCCGAAGAGGATAAAACAACCATCAAGAAGAAAATCTCCAATCTTATCGGAGCGCCTGTTTTCCATGTTGGTGAAAACGCTAAGACTGATTCGCTTGTTGTGGCTGGTCTAGTCGAAGGCAAACTGATTGGCTTTGATAAAAAGTATTTCTATAAGATTAAATCCAAGCCTTACATGAAGAAGCTGAAAAAGGCGCTCTTCGTTTCCGATTCTTGGGAAAAATTTATCAAACCTCTTATTTATATCATCAGAGGATTTGGGCTTGATAAGTGCGCTAGCTTCCCTAGTATTGAGGCGAAGCGTTCCGATGAAGAAGAAGATTAACCTTGCAGTCTTGAATAACTTTTTAACGTTCCTGAACAATGTTCATGAGCTAACCGAGCGAGGTTGGGTTCATGAGGCAACAGGGACAATGTATAAAAAGTGTTCAAAGCTTTTCGACACATTCAAAGAGTCCTATTCAGGCAATTCCCTAAGCCCCGATAAAGACATCGTTATGGAGGAGGTTTCCTTAACAGAGACACCTAGTGATGACGAAGTACTTGAGGTGCTTAGGGAAGAATGTGACGAGATTTGCGAATACCTTTATGAGGTAGCCGGACAAGAATCATTTTTAGTTTCACAAGTAGATGAAATTAAAACTGTTTTGAGTCAGCAACTATTTGTTGCTAGGAAGGTGTAGCAAAACCGTGCCATATGAGTTTATGAGCTACGGTGAAAATCAATCCAAATCAAACAACTAATCATATAAAAGTAGGAAGTGTGGTATATACCATAGGTCAACCTTCCCGGCTCCCTCGTAAGACCTCCGCACTACGGGCGTAAAATGCGTTAGTAGTGCGGAGTTTTTGTTTGTATAGGAAAACAATGAATGTTATTTGTCCATGTATGAAGACAACTTACACGTTCGATGCGCTAGTAGAAGCTGTTGCTGTTCAGGCGGGGTTAGATACTAGTGTTCCCGAAGACCACACTAAGGCGTGTGAGCTTGCCACATGGATGCTTGACGAAGGATATTCTTCTATCGTCCTGACTCATGCGGCAGAGTTTGCAGAGGAAAAGGGTGTTCCTGCCAAATGGATTGCCCTTGTCAGTGCCATCATTGGTGCTGTTATTGCCTTTTTCTGCACTACTGGTTGTGCCAACACATCGTTTACTTTGTCTGGTGAACAGGGTGGGCAGATTAGCTATAGCGTTGACGAAAACGGGAACCTCATTATCTCCGGCAAGCCTCCTGTCGTCCAAAAACTCAAGAAGTGACGTTAATGCCGACAACAAAAATTGCTTCTCTTCTTCAAGTTGTTAAGGATTATAAGGAGATTGTAATCCTGTTCGCTCCTTTGGTATGTTGCTTCTTTCTGTATCAGGACAACGTAAAAATGCGGCAGGACATGCTAAAGTTGCAACAAGACCAAGCTCATGCGACATTGAAGATTTCAGAAGCAATGGCTCAACAGGTAGAGCTTATTCGGCGCATTGATTATACTGTTACCTCTCTTCAAAACAAATGAATGTCATTATCGCTATCGACAAGCAAGATAAAGTTCTAACTAATATCGCATCAAACCTAGTAGAACTTCTGGATAAAGAGCTTCTAAATCCATCTCTGGACATAGTTCCTCTCACAAGGGATGTGAACCTGTTTATGTCTAACAGGTGGGACAATATGAAGGTTGATTTTATCTTGCGGTTGCGGACATCATACGTCACTTCTAATCGCAGTACCTATCAGAAAATCGTCTCTTCAAATACTCAAGGGCCTTTTGGTTTCAGGCTTCTTCATACGTCGCATTCGTTGTTGGAAAAAGAGGGGTGGGGACAATACGGATTCAACCCCTGCACAGAGTTTAAGGGCCTCCCCGGCTGGATTGATTTCATGGATATTGAGCTTGCCAATATGGGCGACCCCAAAGATATTGCCGCTATCGGCGACGGAAAGGTTTTTGCTCAAAGCGCCGCTCAATGGATGAACAAGGCCGCAAACTGGTTACGGATTGGCAGGAAGAAAAAATAACTGTCAGCCAAAAAAGAAATCATCTATTTTCTCCAACTCCATTTTAGACAAGGGAGCCTGTTTGTGGTAAGCGGAAATCCCCGCCCGTCTTGTCCTTCGGGGGTTTATCAGGTTAAGAGGAATACATCTCTTGGTTTTAAAGTCTTTTCTGTATAGCTCTGCCCGGCGTTGAAAGTGTTTGCTGGCCGCTAAACAAAAGTCCATAGCCTTGATTTTATTCCCCCTCAAAGTGTCCTTGATGAACATGTTAGGCGTATAATGGTATCTCTTGAGGAGCTTCCTTAGTCTCACGCCTTTAGCATAACCTCCGAGAACGTTATAAAACTGTTTATCGGTAAGCTTGTTTATGTATAGCATGCCTATTATGCCAGCTGGAATTTTTTAGATGCCTCACGCTGGAACTCTGTGTAAGTTTCAGGGTAGCATAAACAATGGCCTAAACGAGAGAGGACATATGCATCCGCTTCGTTGTTGTTGGATGTATCTACATCCCAGCGTTTGTAAACATTGGTCATCACCAGCCCTTTCTCTGCAACACCTTTCCCTGTTGCGAATTTTTTCAGTGTAGTCGGAGGGTAAACCAGAATATTGGACAATCCTGCATCAAACAGGTTTTGTTTCACAACGCCGCCAAGTTCTCCTAGGTGGACGATTTTCCCAAACTGCGAGAAGGCATAATTCTCTATACACACCAGAACTTCGCTAGCGGGCCTGTAGGCCAATATTTGTTCTGCGGCGAGCTTTATATGGTTAGCGAACTCGGAGAGCCGTCTAGGCCCCTTGTGGGGGCTTGTGAGGGTATATCTGTAGCCGTCCAGCTTGATGTCTTGGTAAAGGACGGAAAGCCCTGTTGCTGTCAGGGATAAATCCAGCCCAACCCAACAACTGAAATCTCTAAAAACGTTGGCGATTACTTTGTCTTTTTCCATGATTTTTTCTCTGATACTGGGAATCTGAAATCGACAAGCTCAAATCGGGAGTCCTTTTGAGTCATCACTATCCCTCCATTTCGGCTTCTTTTCAGCACCACAACACCGAACACAGAGTTTTGTTCAAATTCTGTATCTGGATTTTTCTGAATTTCGCAAATGGCTTCCGCAGTTGTATGCAAAACCTCTGCTTCTGGCTCTTTTTTCCTAGGAGGTCGCCCCCTTTTAGTTGTCTTTTCCATGTTCTAGTTCTTGTTTTGCCAATCTATACGCCTCACGCCCGTCTAGTCCGGGTGTTCTCATTTGGATTCCTACTGCTTTTTCAAGGCGGTTGAGGACAATCTTACCTTTTTCGTCTATGATAGCAAGAGGGTCTTTTTGGCCGCTAACGATGAGTATTCTCATGCAAAGGATGATAACGTCTGCACATTCAAACGCCATTTCCTTCTTGTTTTTGGCCGAAAGAAGTTCTTCTACCTCTTCCTTGAGATGTTTTTTGAGCTGTGGGACAGTCTCTTTAACCCCTAAAAATTTACTGAAAACATTACATATTTGTTTGGCTATATTGTACACTCTAACCTTCCTTTCATATTGAAACAAATCCATGCTACGCATTATCTCCTTTCGTATTGCCAACTGGAAAGCTCTTCCTTGGCTTCACTTGCCTTTTTGTAGGCTTCCTCGGTTCCATAAATTTCAGAGGAAAAGAAGCAAGCGATTGTGCATTCATCGTCTATAGATGTAGAGTAAACTTCATATCCTTCAACAACATCGTTCTCGACATTTTCAGTCCTGTATTTTGCTCGTATTTTATAAAACGAATGTTGCCCATGCCGCACCATACTCCCAAAAAGATTTCTGTTCTTTATTCATTTTCTTTTCACTTTGTATATGATGTATTGGATAAGAATGATAAATGACAACACAAGCGCAAGCGAGACAATGAGAATGTCTAATAAATCAACAATTATCATAGATTTTCACCCTTTTCTGGTTCGTCGTCGTTGCATTCTAAATAAACACGAATAGCCTCTAGGAAGCCTTTATACTTACCCGCAAGATAGAGGTAAAAACCAAAGGAACCAATGAGCGCTACAAATACTACAGTCTGTAAAATGTCAAACATGGAGTCCTCCTAATATCCTCTTAGTTCTTCAACGTATTTTGTGACGTCTTCTACGTCGGCAAAGTCTTTAGTGCCTTGCTCAATAGCCTTTTTAAGTCTTTTTTCCAGCTCTTCTTGGGTGATTGTTTTCGGATGATGTGTAACCTTGTTTAAGTTTTTATGCATAACTAAGGAAGAGACAAGAATATCGGTTGCGAATCTCCTGATTCTTAAAAGAGCGGCTTCTTTCGATGTACACATGTCGAGGGAATATCCACAACTAAGACATTTAGGTATATATATTGTTCTTAACACAGGTATTCCTTGTGGTCCCATACCCTCATATAAATTATCTTCAATAATGTGCATTTCTTTATAGCATATTGGACATCTTGCGCTCATTTTTTTACTATCCTTTCTTTCTGTTTTTTTTCGACGATATAGCTTCCAAAGATTTTATTGAATTGTTCGTTCGATGCTTTTCTAGACTGCTTCCCATTCACAATGTTTTGGTGTTTGTGAAAAGCCTCTTCCAGCTTAGAGACTGAAACACTAACGGCTTCCATCATGTCCCCTAGAGGAATGACTTGCTGAACCCTAGATAACCCTTCGTTTTTAAAGCTACGAACCGTATTTCCTTCTTTTAAACCAAGGCCGTCAATCTCTTCGCCATTTTTCAGCAACTCATAACATGATTCTTCTATCTCTTTGGCCACTTTCGAGGCCAATTTAGCTGTAAAATATAGCTTAGAGCGTTCTTCTGGATTCATCTGTTTCAGCTTAGAAGAAAAAGCTGTAGCGGGGGCAGTGATTGTCTGCACCACCTCTAACGGCTTTTTGCATTCAGCAAAACCCTTGCAGTACCTGCAATAGCTGTTAGCTTGAGGAGGAAGGTCCTTTTTGGTGCGTTCGCATATCTCAATGACTTCTTTTTCTGCCTCTTTGATGTCTTCTTCGCTGTACCTCACAATAACAGGATAAGAAGTCACCAGAGGTTGAACAATGGCACAAGAGACTGATTTTATTTTGCAGTCCTGATAATTCCTTTCGATGTGTTGCTTGCAACATAGGGCCAACCCTCTAAGCTGGTGGTTTATTTGTGTGGACTCCGGCTCTAAAGGCCCTGTCTTGTAGTCGATAATCAATAAATGAAATCCCTCTTCGTCAGACTTGCCTAAAACCAAGTCGGGCTTCCCAGAAAAGAGTGCATTGTCCCCCTCGAAAAAGAAACACCTTTCCTCCTTCATCAATTCCTCGAACTTATCTTCTCCTGCCCAAATCGACGCAACTTCTGTCACGATTCTTTTGCATGCAAGCATGAGTTTCGTCTCTTCTTCGGTGAGTAGTATGTTTTGGTATGCAAGGTATTGATGAATCCTGTTGCCTCTTTCAGCCATTTCAGAGGTGGTCTCTACTCCTTCAACGTCATATCTCAATGAGTGCGGACATAACGCAAGACGTGCTAAGCTGGAACATGAAGGCAATCCTTGTCTTTCCGTATCTTTTGTTTTCATTATTGCTTGTGTGTGGTTAAAATATAAAATATAGAATAATTGTCCAAAGGCCCGCTGAAATAAAGGCCCCTAACATAATACCCTCTGCTTCGGTATATTTGTATTTTTCAATAAATTCTTGTATTATTGTTATTATTATCATGTTCTTCTGGTTCCCAATATTTATAAGCTTCATCTTCGCAATCAGAACATTCGAGGCAAGGAGACCTATAGTTAGGATAGTGCCAGTATTTACAGGTAATACATTCTTTTTTAACTTCCTTGTTTTCCTTTTTATTCTTGTTCAAGTTTTCGTTCATAATCTATATAGGTTTTATCGATAATCTTTTTACAGTTCTGGCATACACAGAAAAAAAAGTAGGTTTGTCCATCCATTCCTTTGCGCTGTCGCTCTAGTGGGATAGAGTAGTCTTCTGCCTCTAAAACCATACCGCAGAGTATGCATTTAATTTTTGTCATTGTTTTCTTTCTTTTTGAATATGGGAGCTTCTGGCGACTTGTCTTCTTCGTTGGAGAAAGCTTCGTCTTTACTTATGGCCCCGGTTTTAATGGCGTTGAAGAGACCAATAAGCATTACGATTTCAGATTCCTTACTAGTCTCAATTTTGTGTTTAAGGTAAGCCTCAAGCATTTCTTTGGAGACTCCGATTTTGGAAAAGGCTATTACACATCCATTTATTCTTTCAGCAATAGGTGTATCTGTGGCTCTTAGCGTGTTTTGGCAAGCCTCTGCCGCCTCTTGCCTAATGAAGTCCGGCAATACAGCCCAAATGCACGCCCTGATTCGTCTAGAGGCCATATTAGCGCAAAGTTCATAAATATCTCTATCGGACGTAAGAGGATATCCACCGTCTTTTGTGTCCCTGTGGTGCGGAACAGAAAAGGCTATCTCCCTTCTTATGTTGTTTTCTTTGTCCCAACAGAAAGCTATACAGTCGGAGCAAACCCTTCCTTTTTCATCTACATGTTCACCTATCTTTCTCCACCCAGCTTCTGCGTTCCCATAAGCGGTAAGGCACGCATTTGCTAAATGGATTGTCTCTCCTGAAATACTAGAACCTCCCCTTTTGTATTCGAAGAATGCGGTGTTAGCCAAATGACGGAACGAGCAAAGCTGTCTAATTTTGGAGGAAACCTCCATCATGTTTCTCGGCATTTGCTTTGCTATATATATAGAGGCAAGCGCCTCTAGCGATTCTTTGTTGGAAAGTACGTTAGCAAGCGGATTCCCAGCAAGAGGTGCTATCATGGATAAGCCTTCTGCCGGGACTGTGGTCAATTGTTCTGGGTTGTCTGGCATGCCCTCATTGTATCTTTTCTCCCACACATGGCAATCTTTTTTATTTTTTTTTCTTGTGCATGTCAAAACATGTGGTACAAAAACGACATGACGAAAGCACTACCAACAGAACAATTAGAAGCATTCTCCAAGTTCGCCAATACTAACGAAGCCCTTTGCAAGCTCATGATGCAACGAGTGGGTTTCAACATCACGCCAATGGTGTGGAATAAGGCTAAATGGATGCCTACACAACTTTCCGTAAAGAAGCTCACTAACCTTCGAGCTTTTTACCCAGAAGCATTTGGTTTAGAGGGTGAACCTAATAAAGATTTTTTGAAATCTCTTTATTACCTCCACATTTCAAATAGAACCTTCTCTGGGGAAATTACGCCACTAATTGAGGACAAGGATTTTATTACCCATATGCCCTATGCTAACTTTGTTTTACCCATTGACGATTTCACAAAAAACGCCCTTTCCAAATTCATGTAAAATCAGGATATGAATCACCATTCCCATGACTATCCCTTAGAAGAAATTGAACGTATTTCTGAACCGAAACTAGCAAAAGACTGCCTGAACTTAGAAGAACTATTGAAGAGATTAGAAAAAATACCGCAAACAACAGAACAGGAAGCGGAAGAATGGCGGCGAAAAGAAAAAGAAAAAGAACGCATGGCATCATGGAAAAAACGGTTGAGGGAATCCGGCGTGCCTCAACCGTTTTATGATGCTTGCGTGAAAGGGAAGATCGACAATAGCCGAATACTTCCAAGCCTGAAAAACTTAAGTAGCGGGTGCTTATTTGTCTGCACCACGGAAAAAGGTAAAACCTTTTCCGCATGCTACTTGATAGCGAAAGAGTTATGGAATGGGCGGTCAGCTTTTTACATGAAAGCTCATGAACTGGGAATAGAAATGGCCAGTTATAAACAGGACGTTCACCTGATAAAGAGAGTGCAATCAACACCGCTCTTAGTGCTGGATGATTTTGATATAGTGCGGATGAGTGGGAATTCATCCTATGATTTTATCGCCTTGCTGAAAAAAAGAAATGATTCTAATTTTTTAACAATTTTGAATTCAAAAAAACGAACCTTTTTACTCAAACAGATCGAAGAGGCGGTAAGTTAGCGTCCCCTTAACTCCCAGAAAACAAAAGTGTAATAAAAAACTCCTGTAGCCTAAATAAAGACTACAGGAGTGGAATTTGGTGTATTTTTATGACAAACTACTGAACTCTTTTTTCTGGTATTAGTTTACTATTGAATGAGTAGTATTTTTTTGAGTAATTGTAGGTCTTGGAATATTTAGAATATCCGGCTTTGTGGTCATAGTAAATCTCATCACCATAAAAAGAGCAGTAACTATATTCTTTTTTTTGATAAGAGTTGTTCGAAAAGTAAGCAAATTTGTTTTTATCCGGTCTTTCGAAATTGCCATAAAACAACATCTTTCCTTTTTTCCAAAAAACAAATTTACTAGAACCTATGACAGAATTGACCATATCATCAATACCTTCATTTGTTTCCTCAATATCTGTTTCTCCAAATGCGGGCAAAAACAGATATCGAAAGAACGTTTCACTGTCTGTGAGGTCTCCTTTATTTTTGATTGATAGTACTCCGTTGTGGCAAAAATACCAATCATTACCGTTCCACCCATGAACATTTTTTTCAGAAATAGATCCATGAGTTTTGATTCTAGCGTGAAGAAGGACTATGTAGTCATTTGGAATTTTTTCCCATGTGGCCACAACCTCCTTTTTTAGAAGAGTTCTAATCAGAAATGCCGGTTTTTCATCTTCGTTCCCTCTCTTAAACCCTAGAAGGAAAAATCCGTCTGGATTGTTTGTTAGGCAATTTTGAAAACGTTTATTTCCGATATCTTTCTTGATTCCGTAAGCGATAATACACATGATTTTTGTTTAGTTATTTTTTTTTGCGTTTTTGGTGATGATGTTTTTAATCCCTTCCATAAGGAAATGAGCTTTATTTTCTTCTTCCGCCGTTTCGTAAAAGATTTTTACGAAAGTATATTGTTGGTATGTGGGATAGGTCATTTTGACTCCGTTTCTAATTAGGTAGTTGATTGTTTCTAGCCTTATTTTGTGAAATAGATCTTGAGATAGCGGCCTATGAAAAACATTTGAAAATTCTAGGTTGAGGCTACCTATCAAACTCGATATATAGCATTCTAGCTTTAGTTTTCGTTGCAAACAAGAGGATTGCTCTTTCATTGGCTCTTTCATTGGCTCTTTCATTGGCTCTTTCATTGGCTCTTTCATTGGCTCTTT
>ERZ779898.103-NODE-103-length-41208-cov-2.906204_pt1 | contig 41208 bp, 45 predicted proteins | sample MGYA00511902_ERZ779898 | MGnify/ENA primary metagenome ERZ779898 (study PRJEB29588, sample SAMEA2144588) | human gut metagenome | biome: human gut; feature: human-associated habitat; material: faeces | place: Denmark | collected 2008/2010 ...
ATTTTCACGAACTTTTTTTTGCCCATCTTATAAGAAATGAACTTTTCTATAAGACAAAAAACTTGCCAAAAGGCAAGTAAAATAAACTATCTCTTAGAAAATTGTGGAGCACGACGTGCTTTCTTAAGACCATATTTCTTTCTTTCTTTAACTCTAGGGTCTCTAGTAATAAATCCAGCGTTCTTAAGAATATGTCTGTAGCTATCTTCTCTAGTTTGATCAGTATTAGCATCAAATTTTAGTAATGCCCTTGTAATACCTAAACGAATAGCTCCAGTTTGACCAGAAAAGCCACCACCATTAACTTTAACATCGATGTCAAATCTGTTTTCATTTCCAGTAGCTACAAGTGGTTGTTTTAAATCCATTACTAATGTTGCATATGGCATATATTCATTTACATCTACACCATTTACAGTAATGTTACCAGTTCCACCAGTCATTCTTACTTGAGCAACGCTTCTTTTACGCCGACCAGTTGCAGTCCATTCTTGTTTCTTACTCATAAATCCTCCTACTTAACTTCCAAAGCTATTGGCTTTTGAGCAGCATGTTTGTGATCATTACCACGGTAAACAAATAATTTCTTGCCCATTGCTCTTCCTAGTCTTCCATGAGGAAGCATTCCTTTAATAGCTCTTTCTACCATTTCTTCTGGATACTTATTAATCATTTCTTTAGCAGTTCTTTCTCTTAGTCCTCCTGGGTAACCAGAGTGGTTATAATATTTCTTATCTTCTAATTTGTTACCAGTTAAAACTACCTTTTCCGCATTAATTACAATTACATAATCTCCGCAATCAACATGAGGAGTATATGTAACTTTATGCTTACCACGTAAAATATGAGCTGCTTTTGTTGCAAGACGCCCTAAAGTTTGTCCCTCAGCGTCGATTACATACCATTTTCTTTCAACAGTTTCTTTTTTTTGCATAAATGTTTTCATACTAATCCTTTCATTATGTTCCTTATTTAATTTTCCCACGACTAAATAACTCACATAAATAAAATGTACCGATTAAAATTATATGAAAAAAAATGCCAAAAGTCAAATACTTTTAAGCATTTTGTGATTTACAAAACAAAATGTCCGCTTTTTTATGTTCTATTTACAAAACAAAATGTCCTATGCTGTATTTTGTAGAAATTTATCATAGGAGGCTTTTTGTTATAGGCAATTATATGATAGGCTTATTTGCCAAAGGCTTTATTTACAAGCCTTTGCAAGCCATTTCAATCATATAATTGGGTTCCTGTAACATAAAAACGAATTCTGATAAATTTCTAAGAGATACCGGACATTTCGTTTTATAAACCCTGAGAAAAAATAGGACATTTTGAATTAAAAGTCACACAAAAGTCAAATACTTTTAAGCATTTTCATTCATTTTTAGACACTTTTCAATTATTTTAGCATCTCTAATGCTTTTATAAAACCTTGGAAGTAATTTTTTAACTATTTCAGCATCATTTACTTCTTTCAAAGTTACCTCATCAGTACTTGAACAAATAATTAGATCATCTAAATTACTTTCATTAATCAAGCAATAATAAATCACATCATCAATTTTTGTTTTAGCACCTACAACATAATCAATATCATTATCTAAAGTAACAATATCTAGTACATCTATCATTATCTACTGCCTTTGCTAGAATCATTTAAAATAATTCCTGCTTCACTCAAAGAATCTTTTAATTCTTCAACCTTCAAATCACAATTTACTTTGTTAATTAAAGAATCTATCAAAAGTCTTAAACTAAACGGCAAAGTAAAAGTACAACCTAACGCCAAAAAGTTTCCAATTATTGTTTTAAATGCATCTTCCGTATAACCATTGCTAAAAATACAAACAATTGCAGACATTAAACACAATGTTGCAACATTAGCACCTTTCTTATGCTCAGCAGATAAATCTTGATACTTCTTAATTTTCTTAACCTTATAAACAATTTCCTTATCAGTCATTATTATTCCCTCCCCCTCAAATAATGAAGCTTATTCTAGCACATTATTAATTAGAAGTCAAATTTCCCTTTATTATCTACTACCGGCCAAAAAACTTAGAAATATCACTAAAAACACAACTAAATTCATAAATACCCATCCTAATACTTAATATTTACCAAATAAAGTCCATCTGCAGGAACCACACTTAAACTTTTAATAATTAATGGATTTTCAAGCATTCGTTCAACATCAACTATTTTTGCTTTACCCCGTCCAACATCTAGTATTGCTCCCACTAAATGTCTAACCATATACCTATAAAAACCAATTCCCACAAATTCAAATAAAATTATATTTCCCTTTCTTTTAATTCTAGTTTTATAGATAGTTGTTGTATAATCAATCCTTGGACCACTTACAAAATTGCGAAAATCATGTGTTCCAACAAATAATTTCATTACTCTTTTCATTAAAGAAAAATCAAGCTTATGTTTTATTTGATAATAATATCCTTCTTTATCTTTATCAAAGTCCCCAATATTTATTTTATAAACGTATTTTTTTCTTTTTACATCATGTCTTGCATGAAAATCACTATTAACAACTTGCAATTTTTTTATTACAATTTCTTCATCAAGAAGTCTATTAATTATATTAATATCTTCTTTTTTTATTTTTCTATCAGCATCAAAATGAGCATATTGAGCTAAGGCATGTACCCCAGCATCAGTTCTCCCAGCCCCTTTAATAACAATATCGCTTTCTAATACACGACTTAAAACATGTTCTAAAGTTCCTTGAACATTTTTTACATCTTTTTGTCTTTGAAACCCATGAAACTTTGTCCCATCATAACTAAACTCAATTAAATATCTCATGATTTTATCCTATAAATTGCTTTTAAAAGTTCATCTAATTCTGTATACTGATCAAGCCTTACACCTAAATCTATACCTTTAAAATAAAATTCAACTATTTTAGGATAATCAGCATACAAGCCTAAAGTTTTATCAAAAATATCAATTGTTTCATATTTTATTTCATCTTCATTAATAACATATATTCTATCAACACAATTTAAAAATAAATCCATTCTTTTTTCTACTAAAATAATTTTTTTTCCATAGTTAGCAATCTTTTTAAATAAACTCTTAAAATAATCTAAATCTTTTTTTATTAATCCCTTAGAAAAATTTACTAATATTATTTCTTGATTATGTAATTGATTAGCTAAAATAACTTTATTTTTGTCCCCTAAAGGCAAATCACTAAATTTCTCATTTAAAACAGAATTATCTAATTTAACCATTTTAAAAGAAGCATCAACCTTTTTAGTAATTAAATCCTTAACTAATTTATCTTGATAATCATATTCTTTAAAATCATCACTTATTACTCCTATTATTCGCCCATTTAAACTACTTAATTCCATAAATCATTCACCAACTCATTCATATCAAAATAAACTTTTTTAAAAATATCATAATAATTTAATTGAATAGATAAATCAACTACAAATGGTAATCCAAATCCAACTTTTTTTAGCTTCTTTTCTTCTTTTAAAACCTCATTTTTTAAACCTTCTAAAAAGATACCTTTCTTATCAAAAACTATAATATAATCTCCCAGCAAAGCTTCTTCAATATTACTAGTAATTAATATAAAATGCATATTTTGTCTTTTTAACAAATCAAGTATTTCTTTTTGCTCTTCGTCTCTTAAATTATAAAATGTATTATTAAAAACTACTATTTTAGATGTATGAAATTCCAATTTCATTTTTAATTCATTATAGTTCATATCGCTATCAATCATAGGATATTCACTAAATTTAGCTAACAACAAACGATTTATTTCATTACTTAAAATAACATAGTTATATTCTTCTTTAATCTTCATATAAAAGCACTATATCTCCTTGTTCAATACTTTTTGGTACATCTATAATCCTTTGATTAGTACTTCCCCGAAACTTACACGCTAAACTTTTCTTCTCGTTTTCAAATCTACCATCTACTAAAACATCAACATTTTTCAAAAGATTTTTTTTATCATCATCTGCTTCAATTAATTCTTCATAAGTAAACCCAGTATAACACCAAACATTTAAGTTACATTCATGTGCATATTTAGCAATCTCTGTTGCAGACTCTGCTTGAAAGAAAGGATCTCCTCCCGATAAAGTAATACCACTTTGATACTTTAAATTTTTAATCTCTTCTTTTATATCATCCAAATCAAATACTATTCCCCCATTTAAATCCCATGTTTCAGGATTATGACACATATAACAATGATGAAGACAGCCTTGAAACCAAATCACAGTTCTTATTCCACTGCCATCAACAATGCTATCTTTTTGCAACCCGCTTGCCAATCTTACTTCCATAATTTACTCCTTCAATCCATTTTCTTTATGCCTTTTAACTAAATTACTAATTTTAATAAAATGATGATTCACTCCAGATTTACCTATCCGATAATCCATTTCTGTTGTGATAATATCTGCGAGTTCCTGAAAAGAAGACTCAGGATATTTTTCTCTAGCATCAGCAACTATTTTAGTTTTTTCATCTAATAAATCAAATAATCCAGCTTTCTTTAAATAATATATATCTTCCAATTGCTTTTGACCTGTTTTAAAAGTCTTCTCTTGATTAGCAATCTCACAATTATTTAATCTATTGACCATATTTTTATGATCCCGATATATTCTAATATCTTCAAAATAAAATAAAGAACTTGTAGCTTTAAAAAGTTTAATTAAATCACTTATATTTTCGCTTGCTTTAATATATACTACATTTTTATATCCTCTTTTAATTAACTTAGCATTTAATTTAAAATAATTAAGTAAATTTAATACTTGTTTAGCTAATCTCTCTTTTGTAAAAATAAATTCCAAATGATATCCACTAGTACTTGGATTAGAAACATTACCTACCGCCAAAAAAGCACCTTCAATAAAAGCAATTTTTTCTTCATCGGTAACAAGTGTTTCCAAATCTATTTTTGTGCCTAAAATCAAAGAATCCTTAATAAAGCTAACTTTTTCGTGTATGCATAATATATATATTTGCTTTACTTTAAAACGTTTTTGCATCCTTATCGTTATTTTCGGATTTACATCATATATTTCTTTTATTTCCTTATAAATTCTTCGTGCAATACTAGCATTCTCTACTGTAATTAATAATTCATCTTTTTTTATTTTAGCAATACAGTTCAAAAAAGCTAATAATTCATATCTAGCTTCTACAACATTAAAATCATTTTTAGATATTTCTTCTTTTAACATTGTTGTAAATGTCATGCTTTTTTACCATCCATTAAATAAGAAAATATTAAATATCCTGTCTTTAAAGCATCATGTCGATAAACCCCATCTGCAATAGTAAATAATTTATCTGCAATTACATAAATATGCGAATCTTCTAATTCATGCATATCTAAAAGCACCGGATCTTTTTGTTCTTCATCAGCATACTTACGAGCTAATTTACTGCTCATAATTGCATTATTAGCAATTACTACATCTATACTTCCTTTACCTAAATATTTTTCTAAGAAATCTATATGATCCCTAACTGTAAAATCATCAGTTTCTCCCGGTTGCGTAAACAAATTACATATATACATCTTATCAGCTTTGGCATTATTTATTACATCAACTAATCCTTTATCTACCAAATGTGGTGTAATACTTGTAAGCAAACTTCCAGAAGAAAAAATAATTAAATCAGCATCATTAACAGCCTTTATTACTTTAGGATTAACAGTAAACTTTTTATCATATTTTACATAATCTATTTTACTTGCACATTTAGTTACTTGTTCTTCTCCTTTAATTTCTTTACCATCAGTTGTAACCCCTACTAAATTTACATTATCTTCTGTTAAAGGCAAAACGGTTCCTTTTAAGTCAAGTATATTTCCAAGAATTGGAATAGCACTATCAAAATTACCTTTTAAATCTAGTAATGCTGTAAGAAGCAAATTTTTTACAGAATGATTTCCTAAAGTCTTTGATTTAGTAAATCGATAATTCATTAAATCAATAACGTCTTGATCAACATTAGCCATACTAAGCATTACTTTAGAAATATCCCCAACTGCAGGTATCTTCATTTCCTTACGCAGCCTTCCTGTACTTGCCCCATTATCAGCAACAGTTACAACAGCTGTAATTTCTACTGGAAATAATTTTATTCCTTTTAAAAGTTGTGAAAGTCCACTTCCTCCACCAAATATAACAATTTTCTTCATATTCATCACTAAAATAAGTTTAGCACAAATACTTATAAAGGTAAAGTTGGAGAAAGAAAAAATCCAGTATGTTTACTATTTATACTAGATTATAATTTAATATAGAATTTTACAATATCATTCTGTTTCATACATCATTGTAAGAGCATTAGTATTCACTTTTCTTTCTTCTTTATCATTAGTTATAACCTCGTAACTTCTGTTACTACTATTAAACATAACAAATAAACAACCCGTTATTACCATTAATATTGATACTATACCTATAATTACTTTTTTCTTCATTTGCACCACTCCTCTATTTTAAAACATATTGTTTTATTTTAGAATGAATGCAGGTGATTTAAATGAGAATAAGGGAAATAAGAGAAGATAAAGACTTAACCCAATCAGATGTTGCCAAAATACTCAATGTATCTCAAGTTGCTTACAGTTTTTATGAAATAGGCAAAAGACAAATTCCTATCGACTTACTTATTAAATTAGCCAAATACTACAATACATCAACTGACTATCTTCTAGAACTAACTGATGAAAGAAAACCATACTCTAAATCTTTAAAAGAAAAAAACAAGTAACTACTTGTACTCGTCTATAGAAATGGTAAACTTTTTCTTTTTACCCCACCATTAACTTCATAACAACTATTTATTATAATAAAGGCTTGTGGATCTATCTCTAATATTTTTTGTTTAAATAAATAGTAATCTCGATTAGCTACTACACACATTATCATGAATCCCCTCTTGCGAGAATAACCACCACGACTAGGGATTACAGTAAAACCAGTTTGAAAATCATTTAATATCAATTTTTTTATTTTTCTAACTTTTTTGGTATATATATAAAACACTTTGCTTGTCTGTAAGCCAAACATAATCTTATCAATAAAATATGTTGAACAAATAAGTATTATAAACGAATAAACACCCTTATTAAATCCAAACACTAACATTCCAACTAATATTATTAATACATTTGCAAGTATCATAGCTTTAGATTCACTAATTTTAAAATACTTGTTAACAATTTGCATAATTATATCTGAACCACCAGTAGAAAAACCTGCTCGATAAATAAGACCGCTACTAACACCATATAAAATAATTGCAAAAAGTAAAATTAAATAAAAATCATCTCCAATAATATATCTATCTAAAAATTGAGCAATAGGGTTAGAAAAAGTGATCATCAGCGGATACATTATAGAACCAGCTAAATTATGAACTGTAGCTTTCCATCCTAAAAAGATTAAACATACTAACAGAAGAAGTCCATTGATTATATATATAAAAATTGATGCATCCCAACCAAATAATCTTTGAACAACTATTGCTACTCCACTAAAACCCGAAACTACCAAATCATTAGGAATTAAAAACAAATTAAAGCAAAGAGCATATAAAAAAACCCCAATTACAAAAAATAACCCCTGAAAAATAGCTTCCCTTGTTTCTGAATTATCATTCTGCATAAGCTTCACCTATCATAATTATAAAACATTAATATTTTTTTCGCAATCGGAATATATTTTCTTGAGGTGATTTTTAAAATGAATGGTAGTTACTACCAAAATCCAACATTTCCAAGCAATAATTATCAAACTCCTCCGGGAAACATGTCAGTAAACGAAGTAACCACTAACATACCCCGGGAACAAAGTTACATTGAAAATATTTTACGTTTAAACAAGGGGCAAAAAATTAAAGCCTATGTATCTTATCCTGACAGTAGTGCCTGGCAAAATAAAGTTTACGAAGGCATTATTGAAGAGGCAGGAAAAGACCACTTAATAATTCGTGATCCTGTTAATAACATTTGGTATTTAATAAGAATTATTTATTTAAATTATGTTGAATTTATGGATCCAATAATCTATTCTCATTCTTATTCTGAAAAAACGTATTAAAAAAGGATGCTACAATCCTTTTTTAATAATATTTAAAATTGTTTTTTTCATATTCTAAATTTGTAGGTTCTCCATGTCCTGGATAAAGAACTATATCATTAGGATATTTTTTTATATACGCTAAACTTTCTAACATTTCTTTATCACTACCCGTTGGCAAATCACATCTACCAATATTATTTAAGAAAATAAAATCACCAACAAACATAACTTTATCCTCTTTAAAATAGAAACATACAGAATCTCTACTATGGCCAGGAGTCTTTATAACTTCCATTCCTATTTCAGGAATAAAATCACTTTCTTTTATTTTAAAATAATCTTCTAATTTTTTTAAGGCTCCAACATGATCAAAATGGTGATGAGTAATTAATATACCCACAACATTCTTATCTTTAGTAGCATCTATAATTTTATCTGCTTCATCTCCCGGATCAATTATAATTGTTTTTGTATTTTTAGTAACAATATAACAATTTTCTTTTAAAGGGCCTACAACTACTCTATCTATTATCATGATATTACATATCCTCTGTAACTTCCGGAACGATACCACTTAGAATATTCATTAAATTAGTAGTAATTTCATTTTCTTCTGCATCAGTTAATGTATTAATATCTTTAGTATTATTAAAAGACTTTTCTTCTACTAAATCATATCCATTTTGGTTATTCAAACTAAGTGTCAAATTAATGCTTTCATTATTTGTAGAAATATTTATATCTCCACTAGTTTTAATCTCATTATCACTAACTTTTTCAACAGTTAAATTTGTTAACATATTAGTTTCATTTGAGAAAATATCTGTTGTATTTACTTCCAACACAACATTCTTAATATCATTACCTTCATTAGTAATATCTAAATTAATTATATCACCATCAACTTCCATATCAGCAGATAAAGTATATTCCTTGAAATTAAATGTTATATCATAATATCCATAGCTTTTATCCGCACTAACCAAATTTACATTATCTCCATTTACAGTTACTTTTAACACTTCTTCTTCATCAATTATTAAATCATATTTATCTTTTGCAGTTTCTTCTAAACGCATAACCGTATTATCAATAGTTACTTCAAATTCTTTTAAATCTCCACTTGGAATACTAACTGTAACTTCAAACACCATATTACTTAAGGTATCAGCAGATACAGTTGCATCGGTAATGCCTAGCATTTCTAAAAAATCTAACATGTTTTCATCTTGTTCAATTAATTCATTCATTTTTTGAGCAAAAGCTTCTTTATTATTATCATTTATCACATAACGATAAATAGCACTTAAACCACGAATTGAACTTGACATATCAGATTCCTTAATTGCTATGCCCAAATATTTTACAAAGTTTATAATTGCATTTTTATAATTTTCAAAATTCATTTTTTCAACATTAATACTAGCAAACGGATTTTCTCCTAAATCCATATATAAAGGAACATCATAAATATCTAAAGACTCTAAATACATTCTATTATTATTTATATATAGATTAGCTGTATAATCGCTTTCCGCATTAGCTAAACCAAAATTAATATCTACTATTTCTTTTGCTAAAGAAGTACCAACTTCAAAATTTAACTTTAAATTATTTAGCACAGCTAATTCCGAAACGTTCGAATTAATACTAAATTCACCATTCATTATTGTATCTGCATCGGCATCGTAATTGTATGTCATAAACATTTCATCAACAAAAGTTGTTATTTCTTCAACTTTATCATCAATATATTTAGTGGCGGTAAAACCAGTTTTAATATAGATGAATATTGCTACAATAGCAATTATTATTATCCCTATTATAATACCAATAATTATAAATAACTTTTTATGTCTTTTTTTATCAGTATTATTATTTGAGGACAATTCATTTCTATCATTTAAAATAGTCAAATTATCAGTCACTGGATCAATACTACCCAAAGCCTCTTCTCCAGTAGTTATATTAGTAATATTTTCAGAATTATTATCAACTTTTTGATCATTTTGCATAAAATCACACCTTTCCTATTAATTATATTATAATTATAGCATTTTTTTAGACAAAGAAAATCAAAAACTGATACTTTACATATCAGTTTAGTCAAACCATTGCGTCCTTGAATAAAACCATGACCCTTTACCAGGAAATCCTGGTGGATCTATTAAATTAGCTGTATAATTTGAAAAGCTCGTATAAGCACCTTTAGATACTCCAAAATGTAAATGAGCTCCGGTAGTACAGGTATCATATCCACCATATCTTGAAGCAGTAGAATATCCTCCAGATAAAGCTATAACATCATTAACATCAACTGTATCACCTTTTTTAACATAAACTTCTAATAAATGAGCATATTGCATTGTATAAACTTCACCATTAACAACTGCTTGAATATATATTTGATTTCCTCCACAAGAACTACGACTTACAGTTCTAATAACAACACCAGATGCTGCTGGATAAACATTAGTACCCTCAGATATAGCAATATCAATACCACTATGGTAACTACTTTGACCCGGAACGCTTCTCCAACCAAATAAACTAGATATTCTTCCTTTAGTTACAGGCTTTAACCACCCATAATTATTTACATACCAAGTATAATCAACATCATTTTCTCTACTTAAACGCAAAGTACAAGCATTAAGGGTCTCACTTTCTTTACACCCCATATTTTCATTAGTTTCAATAGAATCTTCAAGCATTTCAATTTGTTCATCAATACTCATAGAAATATCTGAAAATTGAATAAGACTTGAATCTATTTCTTCTAATTGTTTTTGATAATCTGCAACATTGGCATTTAATTCGTCTTCATACTCTAATAACTCTACTTGCTTTTGCTCAGTATCATCAATTAAATTTTCTAATTCTAATAATTTTTCTTGATTATAACTTGATAATTGCTCAATTGCATCACTTCGCATTATTAACTCAGTCATACTACTTGAATCCGTAATAAATTCCATATAAGTATTGTTACCACTAAGTATTTGATAATAAGACATCAACTCTTGTGTTTGTTGATTTAACTCTGCTATTTTAGCATTTGACTCTTCAATACTTTGTTTAGCTTCCTCTACTTTAGTTTGAGTTTCTTCAATCTTAGCATAAGTATTACTTAAAGCTCTATTTTTTGCTTCTTTTTCAGCTTCAGTAACTTCTTGTTGATGTTCATTTTCTGCTTTTTGTTGCTTTAACTTTTCCAATTGTGTACGCATTTGTGCAAGTGTCAAATCACTATTACTAGTAGCGCTAGCAATTGGAATTGGAAAAATATAAAAAACTAACAACAAAATAACAAGAAAACACCTACTAAAACAAGAAACTATTTTGTTAATATTCATCATATCCCTTCTCTCATTTTTACATATAAACATAAAAACTTAGAAACTCACTACTTTAATCAAACCATTGCGTTCTTGAATAAAACCACGAATTTTTTGCTGGATATCCCGGCGGAACTATTGCATTATTATTAAAGTATGTCGCCATATATGTTGTTTTTATATACCCTTCAACTACCCCAAAATGTAAATGCGAACCAGTTGAACACGACTCCCATCTTTGAGTTTTTGGACCTCCACCTTGGGTTCCAATAACAGTATTGACATTTACAATATCTCCTACTTTAACACTTACAGTAAGCAAATGTGCATATTGAACAGTATATTTTTTTCCTCCAATTAGGACTTGAATATAAACCTGATTTCCTCCACAAGTTTTGCCTTTTCCATTAGCAACTTTGGCCTTAGCATCCACTGTTGCTACAACTATACCATTTCCTACTGAATAAACAGCTGTTCCTTCAGAATTACCAGCAATATCTACTGCTCGATGAATTTTTGTTTTTCCAGTAAATGGATCAGTCCTTTTGCCAAAAATACTACTTACTCTTCCTTTATTTAAAGGCTTATACCATACTTTACTACCATAAATACTAGCACATACATCTAAATCTTGATCTTCACTACATCCCATATCTTCATAGGCCTTTATTAATTCTTGCTTAGATCTAATTTCACTATCAATATCCATACCTACTTCTCCCAAGCTAGATAAATCATATTGCAAAGTGCTTATTTTTTCTTCATAAGATACAATATTTTTTTCAAGTTCATCTTCATATTGAATTAACTCTACTTGTAATTGTTCATTTTCTTTAATTAACTCTTCTAATTCAATAAGTTTATCTTGATTATAATTAGCTATTTGATTAATTGCATCACTCCGCATTACTAAATCAGTCATACTGCTAGAATCACTAATAAATTCCATATAAACATTTTCTCCACGCATTATTTGAAAATATGCCATTAACTCCTCCGTTTGGTCATGAAGTTCTTTAATACGCTCATCAGTTTCAGTTATTAGTATTTTAGCATTTTCAATTTTTTCTTGAGATTCCTGAATCTCCTCTTCAGCATTTAAAATAGCAATATTATTTTCTTTAATCTCACTTTCTGTTGCTTGTTTCTGACTATCATTTTTTCGTTTTTGTTCTTGCAAACTAGCGAGTTCTTGTCTTAATCCCCGCAATGTATTAGCAGAAGCCGCTCGAACATTTAAAGGCATTAACAAAAAGCTAACAATTAATAAAGAAATAATACTTATATTCATATATTTTCTCATCATATCTTCAAATACTTTCTTACAGCTTTTAAACTACCTAACATACCAACTACAGCTCCTAAAATAAGAAGAACAAGTGATACCCAGAAAACAAAATTATAAGGTTCGATTAATACAATCATATTTGAAAAAACATGACCATTTAAAGCTCCATATAAAATTGCATATCCATAAATAGTAATACAAATTGGAATAATCGCTCCAATTACTCCAATAATAAAGCCTTCAAAAATAAATGGCAACTTAATAGCAATATTACTTGCCCCAACCAATCGCATTATTTCAATAGCATTTCTTCTACTAAATATTGTAAGTTTTATAGTATTACTAATTAAGAATGCTGTAACTAATATTAAAGCAATTACAATTACTACTACTACTTTTTCGACAACATTGAAAGCTGAAATAATATTATCAACCATTCCCTCACCATATTTTACTGTATCAACACCACTTATAGATTTGACATATTCAGCAGTATCAGATAAATGATTAACATCATTTACTCTTATAATAAAGGAATTCATCAACGGATTTTCATCCAAATAATTTAAAACAGTTTCAAAAGTATCGTCGTATTCGCTCATTTCTTCTTTCCATTCCGTATTACTTTTAAATATCACTTCTGCCACGTTTTCCTGACTATCTATATCAGCTCTTATATTATTTATTTGCTCTTCTGTTACTTCACCATCTAAATATACCACAATACTAAGCTCATCTTCAATTGACTTCGTAGCATTTTCAATATTTGCAGCGCAAATCAACGCTACTGAAACTAATATTAAAGTAATAGTTGTACACATAATTGATGCAAAACTCAAACTAAAATTTCTAAGTACACTTTTAAAAGCATCTCTAATACTTCTTACAAAAATTCTAAACGCCCTCATGAGTCTTATAACTTCCTTTCGCATAATCGCCAGCTAAAACGCCATGCTCAATTAACAGAACACGTTTTTTCATTCTATTAACGATATCTCTATCATGAGTAGCCATGATAATAGTTGTTCCCAAATCTTTATTGATTCCTTCGATTACTTTCATAATTTCTTTACTTGTATCTGGATCCAAATTACCTGTTGGTTCATCACAAATAAGTAACTTTGGTCTATTAACTATTGCTCTGGCAATACAAACTCTTTGTTGTTCTCCACCAGATAATTCTCCCGGAAATGACCTTACCTTATCTTTTAAACCGACTCTTTCTAAAGCACTCATTACTTTAGGACGAATTTCTTTATCTTTCATTCCTACACATTCCAAAGCAAATGCTACATTTTCATAAACTGTAAGTTTTGGTAAAAGCTTAAAATCTTGAAATACTATCCCAATCTTTCTTCTCAATTTATAAACTTTGCCATTTCTTATTTTTCCGACATTTAAGCCACCAACCATAACAGTTCCCTTCGTCGGTTTTTCTTCTCTATACAAAGTTTTTATAAAAGTTGACTTCCCGCTAGCAGTAAGACCAATAACAAACACAAACTCTCCCTTTTCAATTGAAACAGAGACATCTGCTAAAGCTGTCACACCATTTTTATAAACTTTACTAACATTTTTTAATTCAATAAACTTCATATGGTCCTCCATAATAAATTATATCATTAAAAAAACGTAAAATAAATGGAAAAATTGTGAAAATACTACTATTTACCTTTTATTTTACGTAATTTACGATAACAACCTAATAATAGCGGTAATACTTTATATAAAACTTTTTTATTTACCAAATCGAATTCACCTATAAATTCGATATACTTATCACCATATTTTCTTTTAAAATCATGTAATTTAGCCAAATTTTTATAGTCAGTATGTGGATCACCTGGAGTACCAAACACATCAAAAAAGTCATAGCCTTGTTCATAAGAATATTTTATAACTTCATAATAGCACCGCATTACTGCACAAGTCTGACTAGCAAGTTTATCTCCACCTTGAAAAAAACTCCAAATTCGATTATTAGTAGTTGTACAAACTATTGTACAAATAACTTTTTTTTCACTTTCATATTTTCCAAATAATTCTTTTTCTTTTTCTAATCTTTTTATTTTGTCATTATAATCCGCAAGTCTTTTCTTATTTACTTGTCTAATATTTCCTTTTAATTCTTCAAGTTCATTACTTATTTTATCCTTTACTTTTCCAATATCAATTATTACATTAAAAAACTTAATATGATCTTTAAATTCTTGAACTAATGTCTCATAATATTTCTCATCATGCGGATTAAAATCATCTCTTAAGCTAGTTTCTTTAATAAGTTTATAAAATTCTTTTATTTTAATCTCATTGTTAATCTCTAAATCATATTGATAGCTTCTTTTTACTGATTGCAAAAAAGATTTAGCCATACATGCCTCAATATCTTGCCAATCTCTTTTTAAATCGACTCTAAAAGTATAACGTGGTTGATTGCCTTCATAAAGTTTATAAAATCCTGTATGATTATACCCTAAACTAATCATATAATTAAATAAGTCATAATTGTTTTTACCACCTGGAATAGGATTAGCATCCTGATCTATCTCTTGATAAGGAATGTCTGGATCAAACTTAATATAAATTATCTTTTTCTGCTTCATAAATTCCTTTAAATATTCTGTAAATTTCTTTATTACTTCCTTATTTTTATAATCCGTAACAAATCCTCGTGGTGAGTATCCATAGCTAAAACCTAAAGGAGTTTTTCTCTCTAAAATTAAAGCTGTTGCTACCAATTTACCTTCATCATCTTCCATCCCTACATAATTAGGAACTTGCCCTTTTATCTTGCGACAAAACTCCCCCCACGCATAGCTTTGCAAAAAATGGGACTTCGGATGATTTTCTTCAAAATCTATGTATCTTTCTTTAGCAACATCACCAATAAATTTCATACCTTCACCTCACTTTATTTTTAAATTTATATAAACTACTTACCAATCCTTTAACACAAATTGTATATTCTCCTAATAACTCCTCAACATAACCATTAAAACCTCTTTTAAACAAATATATGCCATAATCTTTATCATTTTTATTTTGAAAATTCATTATTCCAAAAAAATTGTGCCTTTTATAACCATTATTAATTGCATACTTTATGACATCCCATTGAATTAAATATTGACCACCAAATTCATTAAGCTCATCATAACTACCACTAAATAAATAGATAGTTTCATCACCATATAACATAAACATAGCTGCTGCCAAATTAACATAACCATCATTAACAGGTAACTCTTTAATTTTACTCAGCTTTTTATCAATATTACTAACTTCAAAAATATAGTTATCTTTCTTTTTATTACTTCCCACTATTTTATTAATTTTTTCTTCGTAATCATATTTTAGATTATTTAAATAATTTTCATATTTATTAATATTCAAACGAGCTAATTTAAAAACTACTTCGTCCCCAAAAGCTTTATACATACTCTGATAATATTCTAAACTCTTGTCTAAAAAACCCCTTCTTTTACACGTATCTTCCGTAATAGCTTTAAAATTATCTAATTCTTCATAACTTAAGTCTATTACTTCTACACCTTCTCTTTCTGCCTTATTAATTAAATTCCTTGTTGTTGCCTTAAAATTTTTAAATACTTCCTCTTCTCTTTTGCCTAAAACATCCAAACAAAAATTAAATCTAACTTGCGTATCAACCTTATTCTTTTGATAACCTATATTCCTTAATGCTTCAATAACTTTATAATTATTTTTTCCCCCATCTATTATTTTGCCATCGATATCTCTTTCCGCTTCAATAATATAAGGATCTATACTTAACTTAAATCCATTTTGTTCTTTAACAAATTCCAATAACTTTTCAGTAAATATTTTAACCAACTCTGTATCACTATAATCTATTAAAAATCCTTTTAATGCCTCAAATACTTTTTTTCTTAAAAAAGTTCCATTTTCTACTAACATAGTTATAGCTACAATTTGTTCATCATCTTCCAAACCTAAATAATAAATTTTCTTCCCCCGCATTTCTAAACTACTGCCCATATTACTTGTTTGGAAAAAATTTCTACAGGCAAATTTAGTTGCTATTTCATTAAACTTATCTTTATCAATACTTTTTAGTTCCACTATTTGCCTCCTTTTAACCTATTTTTAAGTTTATATATCCGATATAACATTTTCTTAATTGGCAAATCAAATTCTCCAACATATTCTAAAGTATTACCTCCAAAACCCCTCTTTACATCATAAACCCCATAATCTGAATCATCTTTATCAAATATATTTTTTACTCCCAAAAAATTAATTGTTTTCAAATTTTCATTTATAGCATCCTTAATCATCGCAGGATACATCACATATTTAGGATTGAATTTACGATAATGATTATCCATGCCACTTACATATGATACTACCTCCTTATACTTACTTATCGTAAGCATCGCTGCAATATCGGTTTTATCTTTTAATTCTTTTGCAGATTTTAATTCCTCTTTATATTTTTGCATTGCTTGATTTAACAATAATTCTTGATTTTTTAATTTCTTACCTACATTATCATGCACCATCTTATAATGTAATTCTTCCAAATCTCTTCTTAAATCATTTAACTTATTATTAATATTATTAATATAAACATTTTTATCAATATAAGTTATATATAAAGTTAAACTATTTTTAAATGCTTTATATAATCTTTCATAATATTTATTATCAAAACCTTTAAAGTGTTTTCTTTCACTAGACATTTCAAAAAACTTTTCGGCGATATCAATGTCTTGTAATCCACATTTTCGAAATCTTACTCCTCGAAATTTAGCTAAATCCATGTTTTTTCTTGTACTTTTACTCATTCCCTGCATTTGTTCATCAAAATCACTTGCAACATCCAAAACATGAACAAATCTAAATTGCATAGTTTCAAATCCCCGATTAAATCCATAATGTTTAAACCCATAAAATTTTAAACCTTCAATCAACTGACGACTTTCTAAGATTTCTTCTTTTTTCATATTTTTATTATACTTAGCTAAAACAATCAATGGATCCATTCTAAAAAATATAACTTTCTTCTTTTTAAAATATTTAATTAAAGCTTTTTTAAATCCCAGAATATCTTGATAATTATAAATAAAGCCTCTTGATGCATATGCAAAATAATACTTTTTTAAAACTCTACTATAAATTATTAAAGATACCCCAACTAACTTATCGTTCGAAAATAATCCTAATAATTCACACTTTTTTCCTTCTAATTTTTTTAAATTAAGCCATTCAATACTTTGATACATGCTGCCTTGCCCACTTCGAATAACGAATTCTTCATAGCTTTTTTCATCAATCTTCTTCAGTATCATTTTCGCACTCCTTAACTTTATATTTACCAAAAGTAATTATTTTTAAAACCTTATTAATAACCTTTTGGCCAAATAAATCTTTAATAATACCCATTTTATACATCAAGAATAAGTAAACAAGTGCCCCAACAAATGCATAAATGACAATATCAATAATCGATAGCATTTTCGTTGAAGTATGGAAAGGTAAAATCAATTTTAATAAAGATAACACTACAAGCATTACTACTAAAACCCCAATAGTTTTAAATAACATTTTCCAAGTTTCTCCATACCTCATATCTTTTATCTTTTTTAAGGCCACTAAAACAATAACAATAGCAATTGTATAACCTAACATCGTTGCAAAAGAAGCCCCATAATAAGGTGGTAAACCAATTTTATTGCAAAGCAGCATTAATGGAACATCCAATAAAGCATTAGTTAAAAATCCCGTAATAACTGCAATATAGACTATTTTATATTTATTAACGCTTTGAGCAGTCTGAATAGTAATCAAATAAAAATTACAAAATACCGCAGTAATAATACTAAGCTTAAAAACAGTTGGGCCATATGCATCTATTCCATAAAAAACATTCCAAACAGGATAAGCCAAAAACGACAAGCCAAAAGCAGCGGGTATAGAAATAAATAAAATTATCTGTAAAGCCTTATTAAATATTTTATTAACCTTATTATATTTTTTTAATGTATATGCTGAAACAATATTAGGTATTAAACTGACAGTTAAACCAGTAGCAACAGCTGTTACTATCATATTAAGTTTATAACCCCAAGTAGTAATAACACCAGCTACAAACTCGGCATCAGCTCCACTATAACCAATAGATGATAATGTTCTAATAATGAGTGACATATCGACGGTATTATAAATATTTACCGTCAAGTTAATAATGACAAAAGGAATTGCATAAGAACAAATCTTTTTAAGGATTTCTTTATTAGAAACCTTATCTTTTATTAATTTTTCATCTAAACTTAATTCCTTTTTATGAGTAAATATTTTTCTAGCAATATATAAAATTGCTGCAAGCCCCCCAACAAACGCTCCAGCAACAGCTACTGCTACTCCTAATGATACTGATTTATGTAAAATGTTGATAATAAAAAAACTACCAACAATTATAACTACAATTCTAACAATTTGTTCAATCATTTGACTCGTTGATGATGGCTGAATATATTTGTGTCCCTGTAAATATCCTCGAGCCACACTTAAAAAAGGTATAATCAGTACAGCAAAAGACACAACAAATATAACTAGAGTAATATCTTCTAAAGAGTTGCCACCCGTCATATCTCCAACAATAAGCTTAGCAATACTTTCTGAAAAAAACATCAAAACCAAAAAACATAAAACAGATAAAATACTAACTATAAAAATACCAATTTTAAAAGACCTAACCTTAGCTTCCTTTAATCCTTGCGATTCATATTCACTAACTATTTTGCTCATTGCAGTAGGAATGCCAGCTGAAGAAATACTCAAAAAAATCATGTAAATATTATATGCATAACTATATAATGAACTTCCTTGAGACCCAATTATTGAATAAAAAGGAATTACATAAAGCATTCCCAAAATTTTTGTAAAAACAATTGCTAATGTGGCAATTATTGTTCCTTCAACAAATGAATTTTTTCTCATGGTAATCATCCCTTAACATATACATATTTTACCAAATTATTTGCAACTTAACAAGTAAAGCCCTTTTACGAGTAAAATATCCGTGCTATAATATTTATGGTGATTTATATGATAACAAGTTTTATACTAGTTCTTATTATTATTGTGGGAATTATTGCCATCGCTTATGTAATAACTTACAATAATCTTGTAAACTATAAAATAAAAATAGAAAAAGCTGAAGGAATTATTGATGAAAATCTTCGTCAAAAATACGATTTAATTGTTAAAATGAATATAGCTATTAAAAAAGTAGTAACAAAAAAAGATTATTTAAAAGACTATATTGACCTTAAAGATAAAAGAATTAGCAATTATGAACTTGACAGAAAATTAACAGAAGCAATGAATATCATTTTAGAAGTTAAAAACGATTATAACGAATTAGATAATAAAGAGTTTAATAACGAATTAAAAGAAATAAATATTATAAATGAGACTTTAACTTCTTGTAAAACTTATTACAATAAAAATACGACGGAACTCAATCAAATAATTCGTAAGTTTCCGTCGAATATAGTAGCTAAAATTCATCGGTATAAAATTAAACCTTTCTTTGATGGTAAAAATATGCAAGATGCTGTCATCGATGATTTCAAACTATAGTGACCAATCAATTGGTGGTATTCTATTTTTTACTAAAAAATCATTAGTTTTTGAAAAAGGCTTACTTCCAAAAAAACCCGAATAAGCTGAAAGCGGCGAAGGATGAGGGCTAATAATAATATAATGTTTAGGATTTTTTATTAATTTTGCTTTTTCTTTTGCAAAGTTTCCCCATAAAATGAACACAACTGGTTCATCTTTTTTATTTAAAAGTTTAATTATATAGTCAGTCATAGGTTCCCACCCTAAATTTCTATGACTTGCTGCCTTATCTTTTTCAACTGTTAAAACAGCATTAAGCATCAAAACTCCTTGTTTAGCCCAGCCAGTTAGGTCTCCATCACTTTTTGGAGGTATACCTAAATCACTTTCTAATTCTTTATAAATATTTTGTAATGACGGCGGTAACTTCACTCCCTTTTGAACACTAAAAGAAAGTCCGTGAGCTTGATTTTCTCCGTGATAAGGGTCCTGACCAACAATTACCACTTTCGTATCTTTATAACTTGTAAGTTTTAAAGCATTAAAGATATAATCCTTTGGTGGATAAATAATTTTTTTATCATATTCTGCCATAATCATTTTATAAAATTTTTGAAAGCCCGGACTATTCCAAATAATTTCCAATTTTTGATCCCAATCATTACCAATCACTAAAATTCCTCCTTCAAAGCTACATTACAAGCATGCTTTACATCTTCCAAAGACTCACCCGCAATTAAAAAGCGACTTTTATGACAAAACGTTAAATAACTTGGTAATTCATTAACCCATTTTTTAGGAAAGGGCTTTTTAAGTTCAATTGTATCAGAATTAATTGTAACTCCTTGAGCAACATACCCACCTCTAATAGATGGATAAATTACATATAAAGCATCAGTTCCAGGCAAAGTATCTTTAAAGTGCAAATATTTACTTAATACAATAATCTCTTTACTTTTAGATTTATCATATATTTCTTTTACCATTTTTTCTTCTTCAAAATGAACTTGTTCTTTTATCACTAAATGTTCTAAAATGTTTTTCGCCACATCAACAGCTAAAGCAAACTCTTTATCCCCGCTACTATCTTTGCCAACAGGATTAAAAGCAGCTATAGCCAAGCATAAAGAATCTGGCTTGCCAGTATTATCTGACAAATCCATTGCCTCAATTAAGCTTCGATCAATCTTTTTGCTTACATATTCTCCATAAACATCTTTAGCAAAACTTCGCCACAACTTACCAAATGCTGCATAGGGAATTCCATTTTCTCTAGTTTCATTATCATCTCCATGATGATCAAATTCACCTAAACCAATATCATAAACTATTCCTGTAAAATTATTCGGCACTTCATTGCCCCTGACAATTTCAATATTGGGATTAATCATTTTAATAAATGCTGTAGCAAATACATCATCAGCATGAAAAATTCCACTATGCGTAAAGCCACATTTACAATTTTTTAAATCTTCAAGATCCATTATTCCACCTACTTATGATAAGACTCATTATGTATTATTTTAAAAGCCCTATATATTTGTTCAAGTAATATCCCACGAAATAGCCCATGTGGAAAAGTCATATTTGAAAAACTAATAACCTTGTTACATTTATTTAATATTTCTTCATTTAACCCAAGTGATGGACCAATAATAAAAGTAATATTGCTGTTGACAACTAACGTCTTATCAACAAAACTAGCAAATTCTTCACTAGAAAAAATATTACCCCGCATATCCAATGCCACATTGTAATCTTTCGAATTGATTATCTTGCTCAAATTAGCAATTTCCCTTTCATGTATTGAATCATCTTTTAATTCCACAATTTCAATTTTCATATATTTGCTAATTCTCTTTTGATAATCTGCAATCAATTCCTCAAGGTATTTTTCCTTTATTTTTCCCACGCACAATATTTTAATCATACTTCAATCACTTTCGTTATTTCATTTTGTCTTGCACAAATTATATTATGAAAATCTATTCCATATTCCATAAATGTATTATTAATAGTTTCTAAGGCTATTTCTTCCATATTATTTGTCTCACTTAAATGTATTAATACAATTTCTTTTGTTTTATCACCAATTAATTTAGTAAGATAAAAAGCCGCAGCTTTATTTGACAAATGACCATCATCACTTAATACTCTCTTTTTTAACCAAACTGGATATGGGCCATGCTGAAGCAATTCTATATCATGATTGCTTTCAAATAAATAAACATCTAAATTTTTTATAAATTTAAAGTTTTTCGTATTTACATACCCCGTATCAGTAATATAACCTATTCTTACACCTTTTTCTTCAATCACAAAATTTCTTGAATCAACCGCATCATGACTAGACTTAAACGAAATAATTTTAACATTATCAATTGTTAACTCATCCTCACATACTAATATGTGAGGATAGTTACTTAAGTCTTCAATTTGATAAAATTGCTTTTCGCTTAATATTACAGTTGCCTTAGTTTTACTAATAAGAGTTTTTAATGCCGATATATGATCACTATGATCATGACTAATTATAATATAATCAATGCTTTTAATATCAACATCAATACTATTTAAAGCATCACTAATATATTTATAATTTCGCCCAGCATCAAGTAAAAATCTTTTACTTTCAGTCTCTAAATACGTTACATTTCCTTTAGAGCCACTAGATAACACTGAAATACGCATTATAACCCACTATATATTGATGTAAGAGGGTTTACTGAACGAGTACTACCACCAGAAAATGGTTCACCAATATAAATTCCTAAATGCAAATGCGTTCCCGTTACAAAACCGCTATTTCCCATATAAGCAATTACTTGGCCTTTTCGAACAGTATCTCCAACGCGAACATTAAATCCACTTAAATGCAGGTAAGCAGAATAAACATTATTAGCATGCTCTACAACAACATAATTACCATTCGACCATTGATAACAAGATGAACATGCCGGAGAAACATTTACTACTGTTCCATCACCAATAGCATAAATTGGCGAACCATAGCCAGTACCAGAAATGTCTATACCTTCATGTAACCGGCCCCAACGCATACTATAACGGCTTGTAATAACTGATGGTTGATTTGTTGGCCAGCCCCAGTCTCCTGGAATATCAACATATGAACCACTAACACTTCCACCACTAGAATATGTTGGCCCTACAGTTGTAATTTGATCGACTACATCTCGGATAGTTATTGAATCAATTATAGATATTTCTGATGATTGTTCTCCGTTAGTTACTGAAAAAGTTTCGTGGTTAAGTGTTAAGCCAGTTACCCCAGCTTGTGTAATTTCCGAATATCCTCTTTCTTTAGTTTTATCAACTTCTGTTTTAGTTGCAAATGGTGTCACAGATTCTTCAATTCTATAAACATCATAAACAAAAGTAATAATTGGATCTAACAATGTTACATTTACAGTATCTCCAATCTTAAGCAAAACATTTTCACTTCGATAATTAGGATTAGCAATCAAAAATTCTTGAGGATTTAGCTTATAATCAGCACTTATACTTTCAATATCATCACCTGCTTGAACTGTATAACTGTCCATTGTTGCATCTGGCCCAAAAAGTAGCACCTGAGATAATTCTGCAGCATCAGTATATATTTTTTCATTAACACTGATATAGGCTTCTTTAATCGTAATCGTTTCTTCAAAATACATATTATTTATAATTTCTCCAATATCAGTTAAATCAGCTATTTCTCCAGTTATATAACTATTTAAATCTTCTTCTGAAACAAACGCTAGTATATAATTTCTAATTGCCTCTTCAAATACTGATTTATCTAAAACATTAATAGTATAGTTCTCTGGCACTTCCTCCTCTTCATAATAATCATCTTCGTTATATTTAATAGTTATCGTATAGCCTCTAACTGTAAAATCATCACGCTCTTCAATCATATCATATATGTTTGTTGCAGTTGTAAAGTCCTTATCATATGTATTAACTTCAACAATTTTAAATACATTTGGAGGATAAACGCTATCAACGTTATACGTGTTTTTTATTTCTTGTTGTTCATTATTAATTAAATCATATAATTCCTGATCATCTTCAATAAGGCCAATTACTTCGCCATTTAAATATACTTGATATGCCTTATCCGCATATTTAATTTCTGTATCAATATTTTGATCAATAAAGTAAAGACCTATAACAATCACTGAAAGAACAACAGTTATTATAATATCTTTCGTCTTCATTATTCATCTCCATTCACTTTTAATTGACTTTTAAAACTTGACATATTAAGTTCAAAAAGCAAATTAACTGTACCTAAACCACCTTTTCTATGTTTTGCAATTATAAGTTCTGCCGGAACAATTTTTTGATTAAAATCTTTAGCTTTTTCATAATAGTCTTTTCTATTTATAAATAATACCATATCAGCATCTTGTTCCAAAGATCCGGACTCTCTCAAATCCGCTAGCATCGGTTGATTACTTTCTCTTTTTTCAGCGCTCCGCGATAATTGAGATAAAGCAATTACTGGTACATCCAATTCCAAAGCCATAGTTTTTAAAGCACGAGAAATTTCTGATACTTCAACTTGACGCGACTCAACTCGTCTACTACCGCTATTAACAAGTTGCAAATAATCGATAACAACTAATCCTAAGCCGACTTCACTATTAGCAAGCCTCCGACACTTAGCTCTGATTTCTTGAGCTGTAACTCCAGCATTGTCTTCAATATAAATGTTAGTATCTGCAAGTTGACTCATTGCCTCATTATATCTTTTCCAATCTTTTTCTTGCATATTACCGGTTTGTAATTTATATGAATCAATTTGGCCAATTGCCGAAATCATTCTATTAATAAGCATATCAGCAGACATTTCTAAATTAAAAATTGCTACAGCTTTTTTAGTCCTTGAAGCCGCATAAGTCGCCATATTTAAAGCAAGTGCAGTTTTTCCCATACCAGGACGAGCCGCCAAAATAATCATTTCGCCACCTTGTAATCCTGTTGTAATCTTATCAAAATCTGGAAAACCTGTTTCAAGTCCTGTAATACTTCGTTTATTTTTAGCAAGTTCCTCTAATTTAGCTTGTGCCCTTCTAAGTATTTCTTGAATTGGCACAAAATCCCCAACACTACGCGCTCTAACTACATTAAGAATATTCTTTTCAGCATTATCGAGTAGACTAGTTACATCTTCATCTTCATAAGTTTCATTAATAATATCTGTTGCAGTTTCAATTAAATTTCTTCTTACAGCATAATCTTTAACTATTTTAATATAAAAGTCTAAATTTGCACTAGTTACTACTGAATCGATTACTTCTGATAAATAATCTAAACCAACACTATTTAATTTTTTATCTTTATCAAGTTCATTTTTTATCGTTGTTATATCAATCGGTATCTTATTATCATGTAGACTCTTTATGGCATTAAAAATATGCCTATTTCTTTCATCAAAAAACATATCAACTGTTACTTCTTCAACAATTTTATTAACATCATATTCATTGATAAAAGCAACACCGAGTACACTCATCTCTGCTTCTAGATTCTGAGGCATTTTTCTTGCCATAAGTCCTCCTTAATTATTTTACTAAACTAATACTTAAATTAAATTTAACTTTTTTATGCAACTCTACTTCTACATTTGTAATACCAAGCATACTAATTGCATCATTTATTTTAATACATTTTTTATCGATTTTATATCCCATTTCTTTCAACTTATCACTAATTTGCTTACTAGAAACAGTACCAAACACTTTATCATTTGCACCAGTTTTAACTTTAAATTCAATTACTTTATTATCGAGTTTATTTTTAATTACATTATATTCATCAATTAATTTTTGTTCTTCTTTTTCTCTTATATCAATTTCTTGATCTAATATTTCTTTACTTCTTTTCGTATATGGAACCGCCAAACCATTTTTAATTAAAAAGTTATTAGCATATCCATCACTTACTTCAAGCACGGCATCTTTCTTGCCTTTCCCTTTAACATCCTTAAGTAATATTACTTTCATTAGTTACCTCCTCAAGTACAATTATTATATCATTTTTACTATAATTAGTAAAATGATAATTCAAGGTATTATTTTCACTAACAATACTTTTACTTATACGTCTTCTAAAGCAATTCTAAAATTATTAATTAAAATTACACTTATCTATGTATACAAGTTAAAGGAAGATTTCCTTTTTTTAATTAAATTTTTAAAACAAAATTATGTGAAATTCTACATAAATATTAAATACGTAATTAGGCATTACGATGAAAGAAAGTCTTATTCTAAATCTATAACCAAATTAATTGTGCAGAGTACAAATTCAACAAATTTGCCAATTTTGTATCTTAAACAATACAAAATCGACAAATAAATAATAATGTAATATAATTACTCTTAGAGGTGAAACTATGATAATTAGAGAAAATTACCTACAAAAGATAAGACCGTTTTATGAACAAGATTTAATTAAGGTTATTACTGGAATAAGAAGGTGTGGAAAATCTGTAATATTAACACAAATTATCGACGAAATAAAGCAAAATAATAGAACAAAAGCCAAACAAGTTTGGCGGCCTTGCATCACTACAAGGCATTTCTACTTCACTGAGTCCTGTGGACTCTCCATAGACCAACTTCGGATGGTCGCCACCCTACTATTTTTGTTCTATCATTTATAATTTTTTTATCAAGTTAACAATATTACTTAGATTATTAAGTATCTCAACTATATTTTATTCACCCCCTTTAGTTGATAAATTAATTATACCAAACAAATGTATGTGTGTCAATTGTCTTTTTATTAATTAAAGCAATTTCCTATAAGATAAAAAAAGAAGCATATTGCTTCCCTATTCTGGTTTAATTACTACGTGACGGTTTGGTTCTTCCCCTTCACTTTCCGTTTTGACACCTTTAAAATCCGTAAGTACATTATGCACTATTCTTCTTTCGTATGAAGTCATATTATCAAGAGCAACTGGAATCTTAGTCTTTGCTACTTCTCTTGCGGTAGTTTTAGCTAATCTTTCGATGCTCTTTTGTATCTTTTCTTTATAATTTGAGACATCTAAATTGATTTTATAAAATATTCCTGTATCATTTTGAATTTTTTGTTTTGCTAAAGTTTCTAATGCTTTTAATGTATGACCATTTTTACCAATAATTATTGGATTATTATTAGAATACATTTTTATAGTAGTTCTTTCATCTTTTGTTGTAGTTTCAAAAGATACTTCAAATCCCATATTTTCAATTATTTCTTTTAAAAATTCTTTTATGGCATCATTAATATCTGTCTTTTTATAAACAGTTACTTCTTTTAAAGTTCCTTGAAATAATTTACCTTTTTTATCATGAGATGTATAAACTATTTCATCTTTAGTTAAGTTGTTTTCTGCTAGTATTTCTTCTAAAACTTCTTCAGTAACTTTACCATCTTTAATTATTTTTTCCATACTTCATACCTTCTTTCTTAACTAATTTATCTTTAATTTTTTCTTTTTTCTTTTCTTCCTTTTTCTTACGAGGTTTATTAGTTAAGGATCTATTATTAATCATGTTGATAATAATATTTTGAATAGCAATGAACGCATACGTTACAATCCAATAGAATGCTAAAGCAGTTGGAAGTGTTAGTGATGCATAAACTACAATAACTAACATTACATAAAGCATTATCTTCATTTGTTTAGCCGCTTCTGGAGTGGATTGTGGTGTTTGGGTCATTGTTTGACGGAAAGAAAAATATGTTGATATAGCAATTAAAATTAATAATAATATATATAAGTAATTACCTTGGCCTATTCCTACCATTGGAGTCATACCTAAATCAAAACCAAATAAGGTTTCTTCATATATGGCTGGAGTTCTATAAATTGCTTGCAAAAAAGCAAAGAACAATGGAATTTGAATTAGGGCCATCAAGCATCCAACCATTGGATTTACTTTATACTTTTTATAAACCATCATGGTTTCTTGACTCTTAGCCATTAGAGATTCATTATCAGTACGATTACGATATTTTCTTTCAATATTTTCAATTTCTGGTTGAGCCTTACGCATATTAAATGCTTGTCTAGAACTTTTAATTGTAAATGGTAAAAGTATAAGACGTATTGCTAACCCTATTAATATTAAGGATACACCTAAGTTACCAATTAAGTTTCCTAACTTTAATATTAGGAATGCTAAAGGCTTAACAAATAGGAATTCCCATAAGCCAGAGCTTTCTGTTGAAGATAAACTATAATCTGAACAACTTGGAAGTTCTTCAAAATCATACTTTAATTGATCTTTGTTTTCCTCATATAATTTATATAATTCACTATTTTCTTCTGGTAAACATAAAATATCTTTTTGGAGCATTTGACCAGTTTCTTCAAATTCGACGATATTTCCTTCGTCATCTTTAATATAATTTGAGGTACCACAACCACTAGTAAGTAATAAAACACATACTAGAGCAAATACCTTGAATTTATTTTTCATATTTATCCTTTCTTGAGAATATTTTTCATTTCTTCATCGAGTACTTTATAAGGAGCGTTCGTTGCTTCCTTCTTAATCATTATAATATAATTATGATAATTTTTAAATAGTAAACGATTATTATCTACAAGATTTCGAAATATTCTTTTCATTTTATTACGCATTACAGCATTGCCTATTTTCTTGCCTACTGCTATACCAAAATTAGGTTTTTCAAAATCTTTTTCTATGAAAAATATTAACATGTATTTATTAGATATTTTTTTTCCTCTATTAATAATGGTATTAAAATCTTCATGCTTTTTAACCATTTCATATCTTTTCATAGTTTTCTCCTTAGGAAAAAAACCACATTAAGTGGTTTTTACTTGCATAGAACTTTGCGTCCCTTTTTGCGACGATTGTTTAAAATTTTTGTACCTTTTCTTGCAAAAAAGCCATGTTTCTTTGCTTGTTTTCTTTTATTTGGTTGATAAGTTCTTTTCATAATACAATTTCTCCTTTTCTTTAGCCCTCTTATTATAATATTAAATTCCGGGATAAGTCAAGAAAAATCGTGCTTTTTAAATACTTTTTAAATACTTTTTTTGTAAAATTTAAGCACTTTTTTAAATATAATAACATTCGGCAAATGCTAAAAAGACACTTCTTGATGCAATTTTCTTTCTTCTTAATCATTTTTATAAAAAACTTAAATGTTAAAAAATAATTTTAATAGATTTTATTTACATAATAATTAAAAGTTTAAATAAATATGTGTATATAAATATTTTTATATGAATATAATATAAATATAATAGTATTGACAAAAAAAGAATAATTTGATACTATTATGTTACCGGAGAGAAATCTTGTCAGGTCTACACGCAAGTGTCGAACGAGAGTTTAATCGTATTATTAAATACGACGCCTTGTGTGGAAAACTATCCTTAATGGATAGTTTTTTTATTTTTTAAATATTTTATGGTAAAAATAATTTAACATCTAAGTAATCTAGCTTTTTTAACATAATTAATTTATCTATATTGGATAAAACAATTTTTCTTGTTTCACCTGCTATAAAGTCAGATGCCTGAATTGATATATGTTTATGTGACAATACATACATTAAATCAATTTTTAATTCTGAAAATAATATGGGCTTATGTACTATATTATATTCAAAGTTTGTCATACCTATTGTTAATTCTTTTTCGATATCTTTTACAAATGCACGGTTTGTATTTGTTGCTGTTGCTTGTTGGTCGATTCTAATAATTAATTTAACTGGTAAATTTGGATTTATTTTTCCTTCTTGTATTAATTTATTAATTACTTTTTTTATAATGATTCTTTGTGTATAATCCCTATATCTTCCACGAGAATCTTTATAATTCATAATTGATGAATTTACGCGCTTATTATCTATGACAACCGCAAAGCAAGTTTGTTTTTTTATTAGATTCCAAATCCATCTTTTGTGTTGTGCTTTTATATTTGTATCTTTAATTTCTGGACAAATATGGTGACATTTTGTTATATCTGATTGGCAATACTTGCATTTAATTTTACTCAGTATACTTTTATATTTGCGTCCAAAGTTATCTTGCTCTAATTTACTGGTGAATACAATTCCGCCATAAACACAACATTTTTCATTGAAATGTAGTACTCCTGAGTCATCCATATTAATATAAATTTCTTGATAATTTATTTTCATTCTTTCACCAACTTTCTTTAATATTAAAAAATATTATACCATTTTACTTTAATAAATTCATCTTTTATTGAAATTTAAATGTGATGTTATTTGATTATATATATATTATACAAGTTAAAAAAGAAATTGTTAAATGCAAATTTATTATTTTCATAAAGTTTATAGCCTTCGTATTTACGGTATATGATTTTATATAAACACATTGTTTAATCTAATTCATCTTTATAATCTATTACCTACATTAAATTTTAAAATATAAGGTAAAATTTTATAAGAAACATATAACTTATCCACATATTTTGTGGATTGTTGATAAAATGTGGATAACTATCAATTTTTATCAACACAATTAACAACATACTATCAACATGTCTGTGGATAAATTGTTGGTATGTTGGTTGTGTTATTTTTAAATTGTTGATAGTCTGGATAAGTCTATTTTTGTCAGATTTTGTCGAGCTTTTTTTGTTGTTAATTTTGGGGATAAATAATTTTGATAATTTTTCCCTTTTAATTTTTTCAAAAATGGTTTACAATGTAGTCAGTGAGATGTTGTTAGTGGGGTGAGGTTTTGAAAACAGATGAACTTTTTTCGCGCTTTTTAAATGATATTCAGTCTCAAGTTAGTCAAAATGCTTATACCATTTGGTTTTCAAAACTTGAACTACTTTCAATTGTTAACAATGTAGTAACAATCAAGGTTCCAATGGAAATACATAAGCAAATGCTTAGTGAAACTTATAATGATATAATAGATGCTTCTTTTTTTGCATTAACGGGAATTAATTACACTTTTAAATATATTACGGAAGATGAAGTAGAAACTTTTACGCAACCGGTTATTGAAGAGGAGCAAATAACTAAAGAAATAGAGTGGAATACCAATTTAAATCCTAAATTTACTTTTGATAACTTTATTGTTGGTAACTCAAATAGGCTCGCATTTGTGGCAGCAAGGGCTGTTGCAGAAGCACCTGGAACAATTCATAATCCTTTATTTATATATGGAAGAAGCGGATTAGGGAAAACACATTTGATGCAAGCAATCGGGAATTATATTCATGATCATAGTGATAAAAAGGTATTATATACAACTAGTAATGAATTTATGACCGAATTTACGGGTATTGCTACAATAGATAAGGGAAGTAGTAATATCAATTATGCTAATGAATTTAAGAATAAATACCGTAATGTCGATGTATTAATAATCGATGATATCCAGTTTTTAGTTGGGGCAGAGCGGACACAACAAGAATTTTTCCATACATTTAATGCTCTACATCAAGCTAATAAACAGATAATTATTAGTAGTGATAAAAGTCCGGATGACTTGAAAAAGATAGAAGAGCGACTTAGAAGTAGGTTTATGTGGGGACTTCCGGTGGATATTTATCCACCAGATTTCAACCTTAGGTGTGAAATAATTAAAGCAAAGGTCAAAAATACAAGTATTGAAACGAAACTTACCGATGATGCTATCGAATATATCGCTAATTCATGTGTCAATGACGTAAGACATATCGAAGGAACTATCAACAGATTACTCGCATATTCGGCGATGATGGTACCAGATAAGATAACACTCGATTTTGCTAACGAAGCATTAAAGGATTATGTAACTACCAACATATTTATCAACAATTCAATTGCCTCGATTCAAAATGCAGTCGCGGAATACTTTAAAATATCTGTGGATGACTTAAAAAGCAAGAGAAGAACGAATAGTGTAGTAAGGCCAAGGCATATAGCAATGTATTTATGTAGAGAAGAAACTGATGAAAATTTGGCTAAAATTGGCCTAGAATTCGGGGGAAGAGATCACTCGACAGTATCTACTGCTATTGATAAAATAAAGGAAGAGTTAGAAACAAATGAGAACTTGCAAAATATGTTGAAAGAAATTAAAACTAAGTTACAATAATGTTGATAAGTAGTGAAGAAAATTTGTCGAAATATAAGGTAATTTTTATGATATAATATGGTTATCAACATTATTAACGCTATTAATAAAATAATTAAAATAAATATATAAGAAAGAAGGATGGATGAAAGATGAAATGGACTATTGAAAAAAATGTAATTTTAGAAGCATTAAATAATGTAACAAAGGCTTTATCACAAAGAACGACTATTCCGGTATTAAATGGGATAGTATTTGATGTTAGTAATGAAGGGATTGAACTTTTAGCAAGTGATTCTGAATTAACTATTAAGGTAACAATTCCTGAAGCAAATATTAAACATTTAGAAGGAAAGGGTAGAATTATTATTCAAAGTAAATATTTTGTGGATATGATTAGAAAAATGCCTGCAGATGTAATTGACTTTGAAATAGAAGATAATTTAAAGATTAAAATATCTACTCCAAGTAACCAATATAGACTTAATTGTTATAATCCTAATGATTATCCTAATATAAATATTGAAAAGAGTGATGATGCAATCAATATTGGAGCAGATAAATTAAGAGAAATAATTGCGCAAACTTCATATGCATTATCTACACAAGAAGTAAGACCATTACTTACTGGTATTAACTTAAAAATTAATGGGGATATATTAGAATGTATTGCAACAGATTCATATAGACTATCTAAGAAAAATATAAAATTATCTACACCAGTTAATAAGATGATTAATATCGTAATTCCTGGTAGAAGTATTACAGAACTTGAAAAAATCATAAGTGAAGATGAAAATGTGGAAATCCATGTATTTACCAACAAAATACTATTTATTTATAAAAATATTTATGTTCAAAGTAATCTACTTAGTGGAACTTATCCGGAAACTTCTCACTTTATTCCAAACGATTTTGCTTATATGATCAATTTAAATTTGAAAGAATTTTATGATGCAGTAGATAGAGCAGCATTACTTGCTCAAAATAAAGAAAAAAATATTATAAAGATGCATATTGAAGATAAAGAAATGGTAATTACTTCAACTAGTAATGAACTAGGAAATGCTGAAGAAAAACTACATATTGATTGTAATAATAAGGAAAAGATTGAAATATCATTTAGTTCTAAATATATGATGGATGCCCTAAAGGTAGTAAAAGAAGAAAATATATTCTTACTTTTAAATACTGATGATAAGCCAATACTTATTAAACCAGTGACTGATGAATCATTGATTGAACTAATTTTACCAATAAAAACATATTAAAATTGAACAATTTGTTAATTGTTCTTTTTTTTTCGACAAATTTTTTGGTTTTTATGTGCTAAAATAGGCCTCCAAGAGGTGGGTTTATGGATTATATTATTAATAAAAATACTTATTATTTAATGTATGATAGCGATAAAACAGTTATAAACGAGTTATCAACAGAATTAATAATTCCGGGGAATAATTTAAAAGATATTTTGGAAAATAGTTGTGAATATTATGGTAGTTCTTTGCAAGGAAGGATTGTTGGAGCAAGAAATTTAATAAAAAGTCGCTATAAAATACCTATAATGGTTAGTGAAAAGAACAATATTTTGTTTTTTCCTTTGAGTGGGAAGAAAAATGGAGAAATTATTTGGTTTAATTTTGGAATGATTAAGAGTTATGAAAAAGATGGGGAGTTTGTTAGTATTACTTTTGATGATGGAGAAGTAAAAAAGTTTATGATTTCTTATGCAATATTTAATAATCAAATACTTAAGTGTAGTAGAATGTTAGTAATCTATATGAATAGGGGATAATTTTAGAATTTTATGAGAAAAATTTAATTATTTTAAAAGTGGGTTAATTATTTGTGATTTTTAGGTGTCTAAAAGTCGTTTTTTGCTTTAAAACACCTTTTTTTTGTGTTATAATTAATATGTGTATAGGTATACCACAATGCCTTAAATTTTAAATACTAACTGTTAAAGGGGGTAAATCGTGAAAATTGAATCAATAAACTTGGTTAATTTTAGAAACTATGAAAAGTTAAATATCGAGTTTGATAATTTTTTGAATATTTTTTATGGTAAAAATGGATCAGGTAAAACTAATTTAATTGAAGCAATTTATTTACTATCTTTAACTAAGTCATTTAGAATAAGTAATGATAAGTCTCTCATTCGAAAAGGGAACATTAAAGCAAAAGTAAGAGGTGAAATACGGAAGAATGGAGATTTATCAAGTTACACTGTTACGATAAGTAATGATGGGAAAACGGTGGAAATCGATGATAACAAGCAAGATAAAATAAGTGATTATGTATCGAGAATCAATGTAATACTGTTTAATCCGGTCGACACAAGATTAATTGATGAGGCTCCAGCAGAGCGAAGAAAGTTACTCAATATTGAAATAAGCCAACTTTATAAAGAATATTTGGTGGTTTTGGCAAATTACAATCGAATATTAAAGCAGCGAAACTTTTATCTTCGAAGTATGTATGTAAATGGTAATAATGATACAAGTTATTTAGATATTGTTACTAAAAAGTTGGTAGAATATGGGGTAATGATTGCTAAATATCGGAAGGAATTTATAGAAAATATTAATAAATATATTACGGATATTTATGCAAGTATTTTTAAAACTGGAGAATTGAAAGTAAAGTATGTTTCTAGTTATAAAAATAAGAATGCTAGTGAGTTATTAAAAAGTTATCAAAAGAATTATCGTAAAGAGATGGAAATTGGTAAGACTTTACTGGGTGTTCATCATGATGATATTGAATTTGTCTTGGATAATAATAATTTGAAAGAATGGGGAAGTGAAGGACAAAGAAAAAATGCCATTATTTCCTTTAAAATTGCGGAATTAAATGTTATTTATGAAATAAAAAAATATTATCCAATACTTATTTTAGATGATTTATTTAGTGAGTTAGATAAAGAAAAGATAACTAATATTTTGAAAATGTTAAATAATGAAGTACAGACATTTATTACGACGACAGAAATTAATAAAGTAGATAAAAAAGTTATCAAAAAAGCAAAAACATTTAAGGTAGAAGATGGTTATATTAAGGAGGATAAATAGAATGAAAGAAACACATTATACTGATTCGGATATTCAAGTTCTAGAAGGTCTAGAAGCAGTTCGTAAAAGACCTGGTATGTATATAGGATCAACTGGTGAGCGAGGACTTCATCATTTAGTTTGGGAAATTGTCGATAATGCAGTTGATGAAGCATTAGCAGGATTTTGTGATGATATCGAAGTAATTGTCGATAAAGGTGATGTTATTGAAGTTCGCGATGATGGCCGAGGTATTCCAACAGGTATCAACGAAAAAACTGGTTTATCAACAGTAGAAACAATATTTACAGTACTTCATGCTGGTGGTAAATTTGGTGGAGAAGGTTATAAAGTAAGTGGAGGTCTTCATGGTGTTGGGGCTTCAGTTGTTAATGCCTTATCAAAATGGTTGGAAGTTAAGATTTATCGGGATGGAAATGTATATTATCAAAGATTTGAAAATGGTGGACATCCTGTTGAACCACTTAAAATTATTGAAACTTGTGATCCAGAGAGAACTGGAAGTACAGTAAGATTTGAACCTGATGAAGAAATATTTAAGGAAACTACACATTATGATTACGATACTTTATATAAAAGATTACAAGAAATTGCTTTCTTAAATAAAGGGCTTAGAATCAATTTATATGATTTAAGAGAAGATGATAAACATGATACATTCCTTTATAATGGGGGAATTATTGAATATGTGCAAATGCTTAACAAAAATAAAAATGTTTTGCATGATGATATTATCTATTTAAGTGGAGAAGAAGACAATATTTTCTTTGAAGTGGCTTTCCAATATAATGATGGATATAACTCTAATATTTATTCTTTTACGAATAATATCAATACTTATGAAGGTGGAACTCACGAAGATGGAGTAAAACTTGCTTTAACGAGAGTTATCAACAATTATGGCAAGAATCAAAAGTTATTTAAAGAAAAAGATGAATCTTTATCAGGTGATGACGTTCGAGAAGGTCTTACAATGATTATTTCTTGTAAGCATCCAGATCCTCAATTTGAAGGACAAACTAAGACAAAATTAGGTAATAGTGAAGTTAAAAAGATTGCTAGTGATGTATTTAGTACAGGATTTGAACGTTATTTGATGGAAAATCCAACAGTTGCTAAAACAATTATTGAAAAAGCTATGTCAGCTTCTCGTGCTAGAATTGCAGCAAAGAAAGCAAGAGAACTTGTAAGACGTAAAGGTGACTTAGAGATTACGGCATTTTACGGCAAACTTACTGATTGTAAGAGTAAAGATCCAAGTGAGTCAGAAATCTTCCTAGTCGAAGGGGATTCAGCAGGTGGATCTGCTAAAAATGGACGTGACTATATGACTCAAGCAATACTGCCTTTACGTGGTAAGATTTTAAATGTTGAAAAAGCGAGACTTGACAGGGCTTTAAGTAATGAAGAAATTAAGACAATTATTACGGCTTTTGGTACGGGAATTGGGGATGAATTTGACTTATCTAAGTTACGTTACGATAAGATAATTATTATGACCGATGCCGATGTCGATGGGTCACATATTAGAGTATTGTTATTAACACTTTTCTATCGTTTCTTTAGACCAATCGTCGAAGCAGGTCATGTTTATGCGGCTTGTCCACCACTTTATAAAATTACTCATGGTAAGACAATAAAGTATGTACTTGACGATGATGAAAAAGATGAATATTTAGCAACTTTGCCAGCAAATGTTAAGCCGGAAATATCTCGTAATAAAGGGCTAGGTGAAATGGATCCTGATGAACTTAGAGATACAACAATGGCTAAAGAAACTAGAATTTTAAGACAAATTACAGTTGATGATTTACAAGCTGCAGATGCTGCATTTGAAAAATTAATGGGAGAAGAAGTAGAACCAAGAAGAGAATTTATCGAAAAGAATGCTGGTTATGCTATCTTAGATATTTAGGGAGGTTAAAATGGATAGAGTTAAACAAAATAATATAGTTGATGAAATAGAAAAGTCATTTCTTGACTATTCCATGAGTGTAATTGTTGCTAGAGCCATCCCTGATTTACGAGATGGTTTGAAGCCAGTACATAGAAGAATATTATATTCAATGTATGAATCAGGTTATACACCAGATAAACAATATAAGAAATGTGCGAGAGTTGTCGGGGACGTAATGGGAAAATATCACCCTCATGGTGACTCTTCAATTTATGAAGCACTAGTTAGAATGGCTCAAGATTTTAGTTATCGATATATGTTAATCGATGGCCATGGAAATTTTGGTAATATGGATGGTGATGGAGCTGCTGCTTATCGTTATACGGAATCAAGACTTGCCAAGATATCATTAGAATTACTAAGAGATATCAACAAAAATACGGTAGATTTTGATTTAAACTTCGATGAATCTCTCGAAGAACCACAAGTTTTACCTAGTAGATTTCCAAATATTTTAGTTAATGGTACGATGGGTATTGCTGTTGGTATGGCAACAAATATTCCACCACATAACTTGGGAGAAGTAATCGATGGATGTGTTGCTTATATTGATAATCCGGATATAGATACTGATGGATTGATGCAATATATTAAAGGACCAGATTTTCCAACTGGAGCAATTATTCTTGGTAATTCTGGAATTAAAAAGGCTTATGAAACTGGTAAAGGAACAATTACTATTAGAGCTAAAGCTGAGATTGAAGAAGAAGGTAATAAGCATAGAATCGTAATAACTGAAATTCCATATGGAGTTAATACTTTGGAATTAAAGAAAAGAATTGGAGAGTTAGTTAGAGATAAGATTCTTGATGGAATTGCCGATTATCATGAAGAAACTAACTTAGAAAATGGTATAAAAATTGTTATAACGTTAAAGAAAGATGCTAATGGTAGTGTAGTTTTAAATAATTTATATAAACATACACAATTACAAACAACTTTTGGTATTAATTTATTGATGCTTGATAATAGAACTCCAAAAACTTTAGGTTTAAAGAGTATTATTTCAAAATATATCGATTTCCAAAGGGAAGTAATAATTAGAAGAACAAGATTTGAATTAGATAAGGCTGAAAAAAGAGTACATATCTTAGAAGGATATAAGATTGCTTTAGATAATATCGATGAAGTTATTAGAATTATCAAGGAATCTAAGGCTGATAGTGAAGCCAAAGAAAAATTGATGTCGAAGTTTGGTTTTTCAGAAATTCAAACTGATAATATCTTAGAATTAAAATTACGTCGTTTAACAGGTTTAGAACGCGAAAAGATCGAAGAAGAGTTAAATGCCTTACACATTGAAATTGATCGCTTACGGGGCATTTTAGCGGACGATAATAAGGTATTAGCAATAATCAAAGAAGAAATGTTAGAAATCAAGGCTAAATATGCTGATGAACGTCGAACTAAAATCGATATGACAGCAGTTGACTTTATCGAAGATGAATCTTTAATTCCTGAAGAAAATATCTTGGTAGTATTGACTCATAATGGTTATATTAAGAGAACTACTTCAGATACATTTAAATCACAAAATCGTGGTGGTGTTGGTATTAAAGGAATGTCTACAAATGATGAAGATTTTGTTGAACACATGATCAACTTATCAACACATGATTATGTATTATTCTTTACTAATAAAGGTAAAGTATATAGATTGAAAGGTTACGAAATTCCTGAATACAGTCGCCAATCTAAGGGAATACCGATAGTTAATCTATTACAAGTTGAAAAAGAAGAAAAAATAAATGCAGTTATCAACATCAATAATGAAGATGATTATAAATATTTATTATTTGCTACTATGCAAGGAATTGTTAAAAAGACTTTAATTAGTGAATTTGCAAATATTCGTAATAGTGGTAAGATTTGTATTACTTTACGTGATGATGACGAATTAATTGATGTTAAAAAGACTAATGGAGACAATTTAGTATTACTTGGTAGTGATGCTGGTAGAATGGTTAAATTTAATGAAGATGAAATAAGAGTAATGGGTAGAACAGCAAGTGGTGTGCGAGGTATTAATCTTGAAGAAAGCAAGTGTATTTGCTGTGAAATTGTTAATGAAGAAGACCTTATACTATTGGTTACAGAAAAGGGTTACGGTAAACAAACATACGTTCGTGAATTTAGACAAACTAAAAGAGGAAGTAAGGGTGTCAAAGCATTAAATATTACTGATAAGAACGGAAATTTAGTTGCTGTAGAAATTATTAAGCCTGATAAAGAATTAGTGATTATGACTGATTCAGGAATGACTATGCGTATGCCAGTTGATCAAATATCTGTCCTTGGAAGAGTTACTCAAGGATTAAGATTAATACATTTAAGAGATAATCAAAAGGTTTCTGCTATTAGTTTAGTAGATAAAGAAATAGAATCTGAAGATAATAGTGAAGATACTACTGAATTTAACAATAATACTGAATCCGAGGATACTACTCAAGAGTAATTTTAAATATTTAGAATATGTTTCACGTGAAACATATTCTTTTTTTTGTTTCATCAACTATATATTACTTATTAATTTTTAAAATTGTACCGCTTTTTTTGTAATTTTTTTCAAAAAACGGCACTAATTTTTAAATTTTAATCTAGATAATGAATGTTTCACGTGAAACATTCATTGTTGATAATTATAATTATACATATGAATAAATGAATATAGTTAAATTAAACAGTATTCATTATTTTAGATTTATAATTGTTTAATATATTTTTGCAACAATGTTTCACGTGAAACATTGTTGTTGATAACTTGTTAATATTAATTATTATATTTTTAATTGTTTTTAATATTTTTGTTATTTTATTTTTAATTATCTTTTAAAATTGTTAATAGAATTATTATTATTTTTAGAACTTGTGATGTTTCACGTGAAACATTGTTGGTAATTTGTGATTAATTTTAAAATTTAATTATTTGATTTTATAATGATTAAAACTTAGATATAGTTAAAAATATATTATTGTTGATTTTGTGTTATTAATGAATCTTTAATGTTTCACGTGAAACATATTAGTTAATAACTTTATTTGAAAACTGTGATCTAAGTTTATTAATGTAATATATTTTATTTGCGGAAGAGATACAATTATTTTCATTAGTCATTAATGACAATGTTTCACGTGAAACATTACTGTTGATAAGCAGTTAATAATATATTGATAATATTCAATTATATTTTTCGGTTTGGTATATGTTCCACGTGAAACATATACGAACAAATGATTGCTTTTGCGAAAATTCTGATATAAATTTATACAGTTATAAATTTTATTATGTAATTTTTACAAAACAAAATTTCCCATATTTATGCCTAAAGGTAAGACTAATTTTTATTTTATAATTAGTATTACTTTAGTTATCAACATAATTTTTCTGACAAAAAATTTATTTCCCGGGAAATATCAATTTTGAAAATTTGAGCGTTTTTTTGTATTTTTTTTCAAAAAAGGTGTTTAATTTTAAAATCTCAAAAAGCATGTAGAATAATCATAAGAATTAGGATTTTATTTCCCGGGAAATATTAAAAACCATATTAAAATAAGGTCATAAATAAAGTTATTAGCAAAAAAATATTAAAAAATTACTATAAATTTGTCCGTTTTTTAGGGAAATTTGTATTTTAAATGTTGTTGCTATTATTTTAAATGTTATAAAATTTACTTTGCGTAAATATATATTTCAAAAAAATCTGACCTAGTTAAAATTTCTCCACCTGTGAAATACAAAAACAATACCCC
>ERZ779898.104-NODE-104-length-41137-cov-6.056472_pt1 | contig 41137 bp, 24 predicted proteins | sample MGYA00511902_ERZ779898 | MGnify/ENA primary metagenome ERZ779898 (study PRJEB29588, sample SAMEA2144588) | human gut metagenome | biome: human gut; feature: human-associated habitat; material: faeces | place: Denmark | collected 2008/2010 ...
ATATTCGACCTGGCAGCTAAAGGTATGCCATATGCCAAGATAGCAGATATACTTAATGGAAAAGGCTATAAGACAAGGCTTGGCAATTCGTTTTCAAGTACCAGCCTTCACGATCTGCTTTCCAATCCCAAATACATTGGCAAGTGCATTTACAACAAGCGAGTGTCGCAGTCCAAATGTAACAGCAGCCGCTGCTACAAGGACGAATCCGAGTGGATAGTCCGCTACGACGTATATCAGCCGCTTGTCAGCGAAGATGAATTTGAGGTAGTGCAGCGGAAGCTGCGGTCAAGGAAACTGAGGAGTGATTCCCGCTCCAGGGAAGTATATCTGCTCACAGGAAAGACCCGATGTGCTGTATGCGGCGGAGTATTCTGCGGAACCAGAAAGAGAAACGGCAAGGGAACCGTATCCTTTTCATACATATGCAATGGCTGCAAGAACGGCTGCAAGAATCCGTCTGTCAGCCGCTCATTCATAGAAGGTTTTGTCCTTGATAAACTTGCGGAGTATGTATTCTCAGATAAGCTAATACCTGCTATTACTGCTGAGTATAATAATTATCTTAAGAAGCGCAATGATTATTCCGATGACAGGGCAGAAAGACTGATCAGTGAAAAGGCAAGTCTTGAGAAGAAGATCAGCAAGACTACGGACATTCTTAACGAGCCCGATTCAAGAGCGCTGCTTAGCAGGCTGAATCTGCTTGAAAAGCGCCTTGAGGCAGTTGAGCGTGAGCTTGGTTATCTCAAAAAGAATGAGCAGCAGAGCCGTGTATCCGAAGCAGACCTTGCTGTTGCGTTCGGTGAAATACGTTCATCTCTTAAGAGCGGCACGCTGAAGACAATGAAGCAGCTTGTTGACAAGTATGTACAGCAAGTCGATATTTACCCGGACAAGATAGTGGTGAAGTTCAATTTATTTCCACATCTTCGTCCTGACAAACCAACAAGTTCTGACAACCAGGAAGGGCATTCCGATGAGGAATGCCCTTCTGTTATGTCTGACGAAGGCCCTGACAGCATGACCGTTGATACCGAACGAGCGGCGTTCAGTACCGGGGACGAGCAGAATTACGTCAAGGGAATGCAGATTCTGAACCGGATACGGAAATGATACCAATTTAATGAACATCACTGGTGGGTGGTGTTCTTTTTTGTACAAGCATTTGATATCAGGAACACATGCTTTAGCAGTAACATTGTTTGGATTATTACGTCCAGGAGATATAATGCTCATAAGATATTATCAATCATATCCCAACCTATTTGCTTATTTTTTTAAAGCAACCAGTCGAATAGCTTTAGGTTCGGGGTCAAGTGTTCCTTCTCGTAGACACATTAAGTTTTCTAAATCTGATTGGTCTAAGAATATTCCCTCTTTTGAAAAGCTAGATAAGAGATCATTTTTAGTAATATATCCTCCATCAAACAGAAGATCAATAGCACCCTGAAAAATTGTATCACCCAACTGACCAGGAACATCTCCTGGTTCTTTGGTTCTCCAGCCATTTTTTGAGATTTGCCGCATCATGTATTGGAATTGATTTCCGGATATGATACTAAGTTGTCTTGCTCTATACATCATTGCTTGGATTGATACTTTCCATTTTTTCTTTAATGTGTTATAGTATTCAATTTCAGTAGGATATGCAGAAACAGTACGACCAAAGGTATTCTTTGGAAGAAGCAGTGAGCTGGCAAACATATTTGCCTGTTTCTCACGTATATTAAATGCTTCGTTTGATATTATTTCTTCATCCCCACCCCATTGATGCATAAGAATGTGACCAAGTTCGTGCGCCATGTCAAATCGTAGTCTCTCAATAGGTTTACTTCCAATTGCAAGCGCAATAACGTAGATCTCTCTGCCATTTATTTCAACCAACTGGCTAAACGCATCTATTTTGGAATCGACATCACGAAACCCGGTAACTACTATTCCATTTGATTCGAGCACATATTGAAGATTTTCAATAGGTCCATCTCCTAAGTTCCAATACTTTCTTACATTGGCTGATAATACCTGTATACGTAATTGTGTTATAAATTATACTGTTCCTCGCGATACTGAAGGTTATGGTATTTCTGCAGTTGGAAGAAGAATCGCTCCAATTAGTGGTTTACAAGTTATTAACTGTACAATTAATTTTGAAGGTCATAATTATAAGACAAATACCTATTGTTATGCTTTAAAATTAAGTAATTGTCCTAATGCATTAATTGCTCGAAGATGCAGCGGCAGAATTCGCCATAGCTCTGAGGAACATGCTGACCGGTCTTTTCGCAATACTGCTTGATGGCTTCTACCATGCTCGATGGGTTGGCAAAACAGGTATCATCCGGGTTGATGATGCTTTGGAAGGCTGGCTGCTTCATGGCTTCAGCTATAAGTTCTGCATGACCCAGGCAAGTCATATCTTTCTGGTTGGCAGCAGCCTCGTCTTTCCATTCCTTGCGGCAACGCTCGTAAATCCACATGCCGCAGATGTTCTTCAGGAATCGGGTAGTGCCCTCAATGCCGCCCTCGTTGGTGAAGTTGAGCTCATAGCTCTTCTCGTTGATGATGGCGTTCTTGGTCTCGATGCCCATCAGGCTCCAGGTTCCTGAACTCAAATAGGCAAACTCCTCGTTCTTGGCAGGAACGGCTGCTACGGCACTGGCTGTATCATGAACTTGAATATGCTTTTGCTCATCATTTCATAAATCTGCACTGCGATGACGGGAACGGCATTCAGTCCTGTTATCTTCTGTACCTCTTCGGTCAGTGTGCCGATGATGGTAGCAGGATGGGTCATCTTGCCAAACTGTTCTCTCTTCAATCCGATACTTTCCACGAGGTCGATGTCGAAATCGCCGGTCATCGGATTCAGAATCTGAGAAGTAGATGCTACGGTATATTCGCAGATGGCGTTGCCGGTGAGCATATAGCTCAGTGCATCAGGGATGAAGAGAATCTTGTCGGCATTCTCCAGAGCCACGTTTCCTGCCTTGCGCATGGCATACATCTGGAACAATGAGTTGAAATTCATAAACTGGATGCCGGTCTTTTCGTAAACCTTCTCCTTGCTGATTTTCTCATCAAAGTATTTCTCCATGATGCCCATGGTATGAGGGTCGCGATACGCCATCGGGTTGCGTAGGATATCTCCGTTCTTGTCTACATATACAAAGTCGCATCCCCAGGTATCAATACCGATGCTCTGGATGTGGATGCCACGCTGTGCTACGAGTTTCAATCCTTTGATAATCTCAAAGTAGAGGGCGTAGATATCCCAATAGAAGTGATCGCCTGTTTCGATCAGGTTGTTGTCGAAACGGGTCAGCTCCTCTAAGTCAAACTTGCCGTCTGACAAGCTTCCTACTATGGTTCTTCCGCTGGTAGCACCTAAGTCTACCGCGAAGAAGTATTTCTTTTGTTCCATTATGAATTTTGTCTTTAAGTTGCTGTTATTTGTTCACGTTTGCAAAGGTAGACCAAAAAAGGGATATGGAACAAGAGAAATTGATTTTAGAGCCTTATTTTTTGACTATCTCGTCATATTTCTGAAATCTGATGGCTTCATGCCCGTCTGAATTTTGAATTTGGCAGAGAAATAGTCAGGCGATTCGAAATTGAGCCGGTATGCAATCTCCTTGATGCTCTCGTCGGTGGTAGACAGCAGTTCTTTGGCTCTCTGCAGTTTCAGATTCTGCTGATAGAGGGCGGGAGCGAATCCGGTATGCTCCTTGAAGAGCTTGCGGAAAGAAGAGTAGCTGATGCCCAGTTCCTGCGCAATCTCCTGGATGGTGAGCGTATCTTCAAGCGATTCTCGGATACGCAAACGGGCTTTATTGATCATGTCAACATGCTTGGTATCCTTGCTCAACACGATATTTCTCTCCAGAGAATACATTTTGCCTATCAGATGGTTTACGATACCCGCCATAGTCTGTTGTGCAAAAGCAACCTCTTCCTGTGCGGTTTTGTAAGCCTCTTCGTAGAGAGCGATAATCTCGTTACTGTAACCTACATGGTAGATTGGCTTTTCAGGAGAAAGAAACCCTGCTTTCACGCGGTCGTCGATGTTCTTGCCCTTGAAGCCGATCCAATAGCTTTTCCAACCCTTGGTGCCTGATGGATGATAGCTATGCCATTCACCGGGAAAGAGCAGGAAGATGTCTCCAGCCTTGATCTTTGTTTCCGGGAGATGGGCAGAACAGAACACTCCTTCACCTTCTGGCTGGTAAAGCAGTTGGTATTCGTCGAGTATTCTTCCCTTCTGAAGATCGAAGTAATATCCGTCAGCATGTCCTTTTGTTGGATAGGCTTCTCCTGGGGCGATTTCTTCTCGTCCCACGGTGCTGATGGTGAGTCCCCATTCGGCATCTCTTTTTGTTGCTAATAGGTATTTACTTGTTTGCATATTGTTTCTGTTTTATGATTTTCATCTGCAAAATTACGCTGAATAATTCTAACTTCCAAATTTTTATGTCGTTTTTTTCAGGAATCCAGCATTACTTCTGATTGACGTTGCAAAGATACAACATTTCCGTTTCCTACCTATGCGATTTGTGCGATTTGCGTGGATTCGGGAAATAAAGTACAGAAAATACCATGAAATCATTCTGAAAATATCTCCGAAGGATAAAAAGATAACTCCGATAGATAAGAAATTATCTCCGATAGATAGCAAAATATCTCCGAAGGATAAGAAAATATCTCCGATAAAGAAGATATGGAAACCGTGTTGGGGTGACGAGGTGAAGGGTGAAGGGTATATTTTAAATCTTTATATTATATTCTTTTTTAGGGCTTTTTCGATTTTTGACCCTAGGGTCTTTTTTCGAATTACCCTCTTTTTTCTTTACCCACGCGTACATATATAAATAGAGTTTTCAAACCTTCACCCTTCACCTTTTTATTTAACATTCTGTAAATCAATTTATTACAGGTGAAGGGGGTGAAGGGTGTTTTTCCGCTTTTCTTAAACATATTTTAAGAAATGAAGCTGTCTTTACATTTTTTTTAAGTTGCATTTCTTTGAGATGTTAGATTGATATTTCCCTATTTTAAATATCTTGTTAATTGATAGTAGTTTTGGCTATTTTGGTGAAAATTAAATATTTTTAGATAAGAATGCCAAGGCATTCGATGAGTTGACTTTCACCGTAAAAGGCGATGCGAATATCGTGGCGGTGGATAATGGAAACATCACATCGGATGAACTTCATATCGGAAAGACCCAGCTGGAGAAAACCATTCAGCGCCATCTCTTCCAGGGTTCCGCCCTCGTAATATTGTGCGTCGGTGATAAGCCTGGAAAGGTAGGACTTTCGGTAGCGGGAGAAAAGATGAAAACGAAGAAGCTGGTTCTAAATACGAAATAATTCATAAGAATCATTTTGATTAATCCGAATCGTTTTGAATGTTGATATACTAAAAAAGGTCGCCAAAATGTTGGCGACCTTTTTTAGTTGATTTACTTCGCTATATCCGTCGAAATTCGACGGATTTTCCGCTATAATAATGACGAATTCGCTATAATTCCGCTATAATCCGCTATAATATGTCCTCTATGATTGAGGCATGACATACCAAGTTCGTCCTTCTGCTTTTATTAAATACTCTTTGCTCATATTTTTGAGCAAATCTCCGAGCATACGAATTTTTTGTTCTTCCGTCTTGTTTTGTGGAAGAACATCCTTCAGATATTCGTATATACTATCTCGCTTGGCACCTTCACTTCCTGCATTGCTGAGATATTGGAGAACCATTTGACGCAACCTCTCCTTATCCAATCCTTTTGTTTTTGTATAAGAAGACAGTTGGTGAGTGTTCTTGGCAATGCTAAGAGAAATGCTGTAATGCGGGACCTCACCTTCTATCAGTCCACGTTTGAGTAAGTCTTGCGCTATATCCTCATGAATAGTTCTGCCTTTTTGTACTGCGTCAAGAGAGATGCAATCCCAGAGAGATAGAGTGTCGTTTGTCTTCAACAAATCTGTGTATCGTTTATTGATTTCATTGCCATAGATGCGGACAACTACTTTCTTCTTGATCTGGTCAATCTCATAGTCAGGCATAGGGAAGTGTCTGCGCCATTGCTCATTGAACATTTTCTTGATACCACGGCTTACGGTATCAATCATGTTGAAATCTACCATCGCCCTGCATAAACATTCATTGCGGAAATGCGTCTGAGGCTCTTCGTTCCTCAAAACATTCTCCAAAGTGCCAGGAATGAATGTGCCAGCATTGGAATAATACAGATATCCTGGATTCTCCACGAAATTAATGCGTTGCTGGAGAGTGTAGTCTTGATGGCCAATACAATTATGAAGGGCCTCACGGATGGTATAGTCGTCATACTGCTTCATCGTGTCGGGGAAAAGCGTACCTCCAGGCATTTCACGCAATGTCAGATTCTCTATCTTTGAGAGGATTTCGTCCACCGTTAAGATAAAAGGTACTGTGAAGTGTTCGTAGTCAACCACTTCCTGGTTCTTGTCTCGCCGTGTCCAAGTAACCTGTACAACAGCAGGACGCAGTTTGAAAGCGGATTCGTATTTGCCCAACAAAATGATAGCTGCCCGAGTAATACCTCCGTTTCTCGTTAATCCACACTTGCTCAAGAAAGTTTGAACATCCCAAGCATTCACTTCTTCTGCAGGAATACGGCTATGGACTTTTTTGAACATCATTCGAGCCTTGGCGATAGCAACCTCATCCAAATCGTCTATTGTAGCATCAGGTACAATTTCTGCAGACCAGTCCTTTGCTGCATAGATTGGCTCTTCAAGAATGACAGCCATTCTTTCTTGGGTCAATTCCACCAACGAATCTTCTATGCGTTGCCATGCCTTCTTGTGGGCAAGGACAGGGCGACGAGGCAAGTGCTTTGGAATATGTATTATCCATACTCGCTTGTTTGTATCATCGGTTATAAACTCCTCTATGTTTAGACCTTCAGATGAAAGATAAGTGCATTGTTCTGTGAGTTTGAACGTTGCCGACTGAGTGTTTGCAGGTTGCCCATTAAAAGTAAGTCTCGAAATATCTGTCCCGACTATTTCAAGCGTCTTATCCTTTACACCAATCACAAGATGTCCACCCTCCATGTTGGCAATAGCTGACACGTAGGAAATAACATCATCCTTCTCGTCCCCACAGAACGAGTTCTTCAGATTCTTAAATTCCTTCCATTCGCAGCGAGCATTCTCTTGTGGATACTCACGAAGGAGGTATTGTTGTAGTTCGAGTTCGAGCATATCACATATTTACTTTTATGATTATTCGTGCATTTTCTTCTCTATTCTAGTAGGAAAAATCATATTTATTCTTTTTTTTCATATAATCTTTCAGGAACACTTTTTAGGGGTTCTTGTAATTTGCCATCATACAGAACATACAAGTTTCTATATGTTCTGGTCATTGCCACGTAAAGTGCCTTCTTTTCGTCTGTATTTCGTGCACCATTGTAAAATGGTATAATTACAGTCTCAAACTGGAGGCCTTTAGCACTATGATAAGTCATGAGTTTTGGATGTTCGGTTTTAAAGTTCAGTGTGTCCTTATTTCTTGAGTCATTATAACCAGCATTGTATTTAAATTCGCATGCAAATTTAGAAGAAGTAAATGAATTCATTATTTCAATAACCATTTCATTATCAGCTACTAAGATTCCAACGTTTCGATATTTGTTCTTGTTTATTATAGAAATAATCTTGTTAATTTGTTCTTGTTTTGATTCACAACTCATGATTACAGGTAATGCATTTTCTTTGCTTAAATAAAGGCTTTCAGAGAAATCTCTAACTTTATCGTTTTTTTCATCCAAACCAAGATAATCCTGCGTAATTTTAGCAACTGGTTTTGGAAGACGATAATTATTGTAGAGTCGTGATACAGCTACTCCTGTCATCTGAGATATTTGATCTATTGTCATTGTCATTTTTCCAAATGCTTTGTATATAGATTGAGCTGTATCTCCGAAAAAATAGAAGCATATTTTGGCAGCATGTATAAACTGCAATATTTCTTTTTTATCAAAATCCTGTATCTCATCAACGATTATATAATCTGCTGATGGCATACCTTGGTCAATCCATTGCCAATGATAAAAGAACTTCTTATCAAGTGTATTTGCTTTTCCTTGACTCATATATCTATTTAATGATTTGGTGAAGGCGATTAATATTACATCACCTCCAGCTTCTAGAATTTGCTGAGCTTTGTACATAGCAATAACAGATTTTCCACTTCCTGCACATCCTGCTACAATCATGGATTTTCCTATGTTATCTCCAATTAGGTCTAATTGATCATCGTCCATAGATTTTGTATCGACATTGAATGCTTTTAATATTTTTTGCTTCAAGCCGAATCGTTTCTTAGGCTTTGAAGTTTGTTCTATTATAATATTATTAGGTTGATTAACAATATTATCAACTTCATTTTCAACAGTTTTAATGTCCTTAATTAATTGAGTTGCATCTTCTTTAATCACAGATAATTGCTCTGCAGAAGTGTCAACATGATTATTAGCTTCTTCCAATCGTTCTGCTTTAATCTGAAGCAACTCAGCCTGCTGTTGTTGGATAATTATATCCTTTTCTTCTGCCATTTTCTGCATTTTAGCCATCATAGTCTGAAGTAAATCTACAGCCTCATGTATTGTTTCTTTGTTCTTGGCATTATCCTCTTTTTCTTTTGCGAGAAGGACGTTAGGGGAGAAATCATCTCCGTTATGAGCAAACTCTTCGTGGAATAAATCTCCCGGCATCACGTTTGTATCGCTATATTTTGTGATTATATAACGCTCATCTAGTCCCTTGCTTCTGATAAAATCAAATATATCACCATCGGTCAAAATAATTGATTTATTCGAACGTGTCCTTGCTTTAATTGTATCTAACTCTTCGCAAATATGCTCTACATCAGATACATTCACCCACGCATTTGCTCCCCATTTAAATTCTTCATCCAATTTTAAGGATGAAATTGAGGAGAACACAACAAGTGCTTGTATATTATTACATGCATCTTCATTCTTGATATATCTCGATAACCCATCTCGTAAAGCTCGACGGTTGATTTTTAGTTGCTCAAATACAGTTTTACTGGAACCATCTTTCTTCTTGGCTCCTCCATTTATTCTTTCGCTGCCATGAAACCAATCACCGTTCGCCTGAGCTTTAATCTCACCAGCATAGTTCTTAAATTCAACTAATACAATGGCATCTTCTTTGATTATTAGCCCATCAATATCAACTCCGTTAATATTCAGTTTGCCACTTAAATATAGTACAACTTCGTTCTTTCCCTGATAATGTTTTTGCATGATTGGCAATGTGGAACGAAATTGACTAATTTCTCCAGCATTATCAGCTTTATTAAATTCATATGTTATTAAACTCATATTTCTTATAATTTATTTGCCATATCCGGCAATGTTAACAATAAATATATAACCTTGCTTTTGGGCATCTTGTGACCATCCTGAAGCATAATTAGGATTCCTTCCTGTTTCCTCTTCTGCATGCTTGTCTGCAACAAGTGTATCATCATACGTCCAATAGAAAACATCGCTGACAAAAAAACCAGTCAATAGTTCTATATCATCTGCTTCCATATGGTGGGCTATACTGCTTCTTCTAGATAATTGGCCAACAATGCTTCCATTATGAATAATATTATATGTAGTGAATTGCTGGCCATTTCTGTTCATACCTCTGTAACGCCTAATTTCTACTGGATCATTCTTACGCACATTATATGCGATAGCTTTGTTACCATTAAAATTATATCCAGCATTAAACCCTATATTATAATTATCGAGTCCAACTTTTCTTTCTCTTATTCCCCATTGGTCTTCAAGGCTGGTAAAGCGACGCATGTTTTCAACCGCCTTCTCCCTATTTCCTTTGTATACGAATAGGTATTTTCTTGCACGAGTATATGCAACATATAGTAGTCTTTTCTCTTCTTCTATTTGTTCAATGTCATTAGAGGAGAGTGGGGTAGACTCATCAATATCTTCAGTTGGGTTAAAAGGAAGAGACGTTACCGATGGTGTTATAATGACAGCATCAAACTCCAACCCCTTCACTTTATGCATAGTGGTAAGCACTACATTAAGTTGTTGGTCTAATAAAATGCGTCTATTTTGGAACCGCTTGTCATCATATAGCTTATATAATTGAGGATTGTCTTCTTTTAACGTCTCTCTAATACCATCAGCCATATCTCCATAAGTATGTGATTCCTCATCAGTCGATGCGTAATCAAGATAATCAAGTATTAGTACAAACGCAAAATCCATATAGAAAGAATCCCAGTTTGGAAATTTGTTTATCCATGAAGATATTGTTTTCTTCAATGAAAATTCTGTCTGGTTTCCCTCTAATTTTAATCTCTTGTTGCGGTTGCTATCCAACAATTTCAGAACAGCATAGATTTCTCGCATTCTATATAACTCACATACAGAAGCACCTTGTATTCTGATTCTAATACCTGGTAAATTAAGGGCTTTTATAAGTGAGTAACCGTGATAGACTTCATTATTCGTTCTGAAGAACACGGCCAAATCAGTGATACCTTGCTCTTTTAACCATTGAACATATCCACCAAAATCGTTTGACCATTCTCTGCTGTCTTGGTAAATATACACATACTCTGATTGTGGTTCGTTTTCTATATTCTTCTTGCATGGAACTGGTACATGAGAAGTTGCTGGTAGATAGCGACTGGCTTCTTTGAGAATCTTTGGATATGAACGATAATTAGTGCTCATTGTCATTTTCTTAGGACTTAAAGTCTTATAAAGCTGTTCATAATAATAATTTGGATCCATAGACTCTTCTTTCTCAAATCCATATATACTTTGATCTTTATCTCCAATTGTAAAGAACGTGAGGTCATTATAGATTTCTTTCAACCCAAACATTGCATTAAGTCTTGTTTGAGTAATATCTTGGAACTCGTCAATAAATACATATTGAAGATCTGGCATTGCTGCTCGAACGTCATTTGGCTTGTTTTTTATCGTTCTAAGTAGTATTCTTTCCCACTCATTCATTTCATGTCCGGAGAGCGCTGTATCTCCGCACACTCTTTTTGCAAGACTGTGGAAAGTGTATACATGTAATTGACTTGCAGAACGACTCAATCCAAGTGACGCGAATAGTTTAGCCAAACGACTTTTTAGCTCAACAACTACAGCCCTGTTATAAGCCAACACTAAGATATTCTTAGGGTTTACATGTTGATGGTATATTAGTTTTGCACATTTTAATGTCAAGACATGTGTTTTTCCTGATCCAGGGCCTGCTTCTACGTTAACATTTTCATTTGAGTTCTCATTGTAGATGGCCCATTGTTCCGGATTGTCTTGTAATTGTTTTTCCGCTTTTTTTATTGCCGTGGCACGAAGAGCATCCCAGATAGGATCAGATTCTTCATAGTAATTACTTAATAATGTTCTAAAGTCTTCGGAGTTTTTTAATGAAAAATATGATCCAATCAATTCCTGGAATTCCTGTTTTGAGTGAATCTTCGTTGTAAGAACGTCCATAACGCATAAACGAAAATTTCTGATTTCTATAGCTTCATCAAATGCGACTTTGTCTTGATAATCTTTCGAATCTGGCTCAACGTTCTCTAAAATCACTTCTTCAGAATTGTCAGTTGTATATATCTCAATGCCAGTAGGAAGCAATGCATCCGTGGAGATGTATGCCATTCCATTTAGATATCGTAAAAGGCTCTCGAAATATACGAATCCTTTATTTTCAAATCCCAACTCAACAATAGCATCAGACCAGCGGATTATAGTGCTTTGGCATTTATTGATATATTCCAAGGTTTTCAAACAGTCTGCCTGAAAATCATTTAAAAAATCTTTCCATGTGTCTTTCTCTACTATTACAGATTGAAGAACACATTTTTTCTTTGTATCTATGTATGATTGTACTTTAACATCAGGAATAATCTCCAATAATGAAATGACTTGTCTCAGACGTTTCTTGTATAAATCGTCATGGTATGATTGGGCAATTGATAAGCCTTTATTTTTTTGTTTATCATTCTCATTATACCAAGTCATGTATTTTTCTGTAGACTGATTGCCGTCTTCATCGGTCTTATTGACCTTCTTTATAATTTCTTCTAGGGTATCTGAAGCCTTAATGAATTGACGAATATCGGAAAGAGTATAATTCTTTTCGAGTTTTAATCCATTATTCTGCAACAGTGATCTTGTGGCATTCAAAATTATATGAAATGCTACTTCATGTGAATTCCTGTCCAGCATGTAGGAAACTTCACTCAGTCTGGTGAACGCAATGTGGCATCGAGTTTCTTGTTCTATTTGAATAATTTTATGTTTCTCGCACCAAATCAAGCTGTCTAGCAGTTTGGCTGAAGGCATTGACTGTTTTGCGGCAAGTTTCTGAATGGAGACCTGAATATTTGAATTTTGTTGTTCTGTTTGAATGAATCTCAACTCAGCTAAAATAGCTGAAGCATAAGTGGCGCTACGGGATGTAGAAAGCCTTTTGATTCTTTCTTCTAACGTCTCTTCATTTGAGTCTGTTGAATTATTATCAAGAATTTTAATATTGATATGTGCAGGACTCAAATATCCCATCTTGATTCTTCCCATTCGCTCAAGCCAATACTGGCCAATTTTGAAGTCTGTAAAGTCATGATCGAACTGTCCATTAGCCCATAGTGTATTTGGAACTACTACAGGATATTCTTTAGTTTTATCAATTGGCTGTATTTTTGTAATATACGAATTAATAGCTGCTCTAATCTCCTCAAGATTCTTCCAGCTTAGAGTGCTTTGGAGGAGCTGCTCTTTAGCTTTCTTAATATCATCCTTTGAACACAGACACAATGTCGGTATAGGATTTGATTCACTAAATCCCGCATCTATATACATTTTTTTATTTCGTCCAGCTCTACCAACTTCTTGAAGATAATCTTCCATTACACTTGGTGGCATCAAATGGACGATATAGTGAATGTTAGGTATATCCATACCCATACCAAATGCTTTTGTTGCACAAAGTATATATAATGGATCATTGTCATCTTTAAATCTAGCATATGTCTCTTCTCTATCATCTCCATCCATACCAGCATGGAAATAGCCTATTGCTTGTGTTGACAATTCTTTACTTAGGATTCCTGCCTTGTGTAATTCATCCGCTAGAAGCAAAGACATTTCTTCACATTGATTTCTTGTTTTACAGAAAACAAGCATTCGGCTATCTTGAGCTTTGATGTTGTGTTCTTTGATATAGTCAACGATTTCTTTCAAACGATGAGGAATATCATGAAACACCTCTTTGAAGTCCATCTTGATGTGACTCCTGATAGGATTGTAAATTTTCTTGTCATTTTCTTGCCCCAATCGCTTTACGGGAATTACATCATTTATTTGATCGTATATCATGTCGGTTACTGTTGCTGAGAACATTGATATACACATGTCATCGCCATAGGCATCCTTGAACTCCTTACATTTTTTTATAACATATAGATACTCAGGACGAAACTCCATTCCCCATTGTGAAATACAATGAGCTTCATCAAATACCATGTACTCAAGTCCATGATCATTTGCCATTCTTGTGGATAAAGCATTTAAGAATGCTCTTGAACGGAAACGTTCTGGAGTCACATAAAGAATCGCAATTTCACCACCATTAATTTTTCTATATATACTCTTTACTTCTTGGTATGATCTGTCTCCGTTCAAGTAATCAACATTGGATATAAAGCCTTTTTCTCCAAGTTCTTTTACCTGATCTTGCATCAACGCCTTCAATGGAGTTACTACAATTGACAGTTTGTTTGTATATGCAGAATTGTAGAGTGCTGGCCCTTGGAACAAAACAGATTTACCACCACCTGTTGGTAGTGAGACAAGATAGTTTCCTTGTCTTTTAAGGATATGTGGGATGATTTCCGCTTGAATAGAACTCCATTTCTTTCCTGGATCATGTTCTGGATTTACTAATATCGAAAAAATAAGGTCTTTTGCCTTTTCAATATCTGAATCATTTTCATAAATGGATGAGCTATCCGTAAAGAAAGTCTTGCTAATATTTAGTGAATCAATAAAATCTTCCTCTTTATTCCATAATTGTTTTACCCTATAAGAAGATACACCCCATACTGTTGAAAGGAAGTGATATTCCTCTAGGAAAGAGTCAAGTACATACATTGTTGATTCAATGCTGTTGGCTTTTATAAAATGATAATAATATTCATATACAGGCCATATAGACAGCAAAATAGACTGATAAGTATCTTTTGCCGAACCTATTGCAACAGATGTTCCTTTTTCTTCTATACCATCATACAAAAATGATTTATTAAGCTCATTTGTAAGACCATTCCACATCATCATATGCTTCTCAACGGTCAGATTATCCCACACATAACAATATGGTGTGTCTCTTCGCCAATCAACGATATCAAAAAAATGATTTTTGCTTGTTACAAGCATACCATTTTCATGATGTTCTATCAGTTCTAGTTTTCTGACCAAAGTACCATTATCAGGAATATAGAAACCTAATGTTCTTGCATAAGATACGACATCTTCTATTTCCAGAGAATCATCTAATAATAGAATTATTGGACGATGATCTTTATTGAAATGAATGTCTTTAAGTAAAGCCATTTGATAGACCCAGTAGGTGGCTCTATACCTTGATGTTGCACTGACGCGCTTTTGTAAAGCATCAAATCCTTTGCCATGTCCACTATATACCAAATGTATTGAGTTGTTATTTCCATTGTCCGTTATCCATGGAATTGTTTCTATTTTCGACCCCTCAGAGCCATTGTTCAGTGACTCTAAAATAGAGAAGAAATCATAATTGTAGCTAACGACATACTTGCCTTCTCTAGTTCTCTCAATCCATACGTTAGCAGCTTCCGAAGGTACATCATTAAAAATATTTAGTTTTCGTTCTTCCTTATTTACAGCAATGTAACTGGATGCCCCTAATCGCATAGGGATACTGCTATCATTTTGCCAAAAATCAGAAGGAGAATAATGAGTTGGCAATGAATATTGGTTTACTCGATTTTCAATTTCACAACCAACAAACCAAATATGTTCGTAATTTTTCAGGTTACTATTTTCCCTTAGAAACTCCATGTCTGCACAATCTACATTTCCGGAGCTTTCAATAACGTACTCTTCAAGTAGATTATCAGATAAATAATTGAGCCTAAGATATTGAGCAAGATTTGCTACAACTGGAGTTTTTGACATGGTAACAAATCTATTTAAAATTGCATTAAGGAAAGTATCGTCAAGAGGTTTCTCATGAAGTATTTTTTTACTAATAGACATGTAATCAATGCCTTCCTGCTTCTGGATAAATTTCATATCCACATATTCTGCAATTCTTGACCATAGACGTTTAGGAGCAATAATTAACCTCTTTGAATCAATATCGTTAATTGCCTTTATACGAGATACAACTTGTTCATCTGTATCAGTAAGAACCTGATAAAAGTTGTCTTCTTTAGAATCCTTGCTAAAGAAATCAGAAAATTCTGGTTGTCTCAAAACATCTAAGATCTCATTAATTTTAGCAGGAAGTAAGTCTTTAAGTTCGCCACACAAAGACACATTCTTTGAGAGTCTATAAAGCTGATTCCAGAATAATCGATCTACCAGTTCTGTATCTTCTTGAGCTGTATGTCCTGTATGAAGTGCATATGAGTATCTGCAAGGATTTAATAGAATCTCTATTTCTAAAGTGTCCCAAACAAATGCATTTGACTCAAAGCCTTTCTTGCTTAATATACAGCCCAAATCCCACGCTTTGATTCTGTGACCAACAATAATCTCAGTTCCTTTTAATGCACGTAGAAGTGTATTTAGCTGCTCTTCTCCTTGGTACACCTTTGTGCTTTCATCTTTTCTAAAAGCAAATTCCTTAATAGTATCCCCATCTGATTCTAAATCGAAAGCCACATATGGAATTTGTGATTTTAATTTCTTCCATTGTTCTCCAATAAACAGATCAAAGAGTTTTGTTGAAGCAAAATACCGAACAACTATGTCTTTTGCATAAGTCTCAGGACATAACTGCAGAATCTTATACTGGTCATCTTCAGATAACTCAATTATAGAATCTCTAAATTTTTCACTATTTATAGATGTAAGGGTTTCAGCAATAGCTTCTTTATCTTCATCATCAACAAAAGATTTCTGACAACTTAGGAGAAATTGACTTACAAATGAAGGCTCTTGCTCATTTATCCAAAGAGGTATAGAATCAAAATCTTCTATTTCATTTAGATTATCTGGATTAGCAGTTAATGCAAATAGTTCAACATACAATTCATCCTTAACTGAGGCAGTGATGGAAATTATATCTGCAGGTTGGTTGTTATTATTAATGCACAAATTGAAAAACGAACGAACCTCTGGCTCTTTGTCTGCTATCAGAGTATTCAGATGTTCTCCTATTTGTGGGTATATATGTCGTACATCTATTCCGTTTAGTATATAATTGTTAATGATGTCGAAATCATTTTGTATAAATCTTCCAGCCAACAGTTTTAGAACTTCTAAATGATGTTGTGGATTATCTAATAACTTAGTAACCAGTTTTTTTGACGTCTCATAGTCAAGCTCATCTATTAATTTTGCTTGTTCTATGAACGCTTTGTCTTTATCTGAAAAATAACAAATCAAGAAAGAAAATGCTTCAGAATCAGATTTTTCCTTGAGAAATTTGTATGCTTCGTTCCAGGGCTTACCAGCGTCATTGTAGATAGAATTATTTTGCGTAATAAGAGAAATTACATAAAGCAGATTCATCGAAAGGCTTGTCGGATTTGCCAACAAAGCATTTAATATGGAAGTGTGTGCCGAAATCCAATGTCTAACTTCTGTTAAGTGCTCTTCTGATGATTTTTCAAGGGATTCAATAGTCTCTGTAAGACATGAAGAAAAATCGAAATCATCAGGAAGTGCCTGTAAGATACTTATATCTTTTTGGGTGAAAATACTATTTTCTACGGTAGCTGCTAATGATTTTATAGCATTACAATAAGTATCATTATCTGATGTGTATGACTTTAACTCTGGCAACAATGCAATTAGTTGTTTAAGCAAATTGCTATCCTGCAGAAATTCTTCAATTATTTGAGAACATTCCACATTGCTATAATTCGATAGATACTCTGCGAAAGTTTCTATTACTATTTCTTTTCCTCCAGGCTTTCTTAGAATCTTGCCTACGACATGGCAGATTACGTCATGATCATGATACGATCCTTTTGAATCTTGTCCTTCTATTTTAGCGAAAATACCTCTATAAGGAAGAGCTAATAAAAGTCCATTTTTGTCATATGCCAACCAATCACCATTTATAGCTTCACGTCTTCCCCTAAATGTTGATGGATTCATTATAATCCATACATCTTCCTCAGGAAAAACCTCTGATTTCCAATTTCTCTCATTCAGATTGAAAGTGTATAATTTGCCGGAAGTATCTTCGTTATTTATGCCAAGAGCGTTAGTGAGAACTTTTCCGAAATTATTAACGCGACTATCATAGAATTGAACTATGGCAATATTTTTGTCAAGTTTAAGCTGTTCTTTTTCCTTTGGTTGTTTTGAGCCATGGTCAGCTTTTGGCATAAGTTGACTTGTGATGTCAATTTCAACTAAATGCTTACTGATATCTATACTTATAATGTTACCAGAAATCGTTTTTCCAATTGGATAAGTATATCCGTTCGGAATAGAAGCTTCAACAATGGCACCATTCTGAATTTCGATATATGCACGGCTTTTAGATATCTTTTTAACAATACCTTGAATTTCATTTCCTGTTGCGAACTGATCAATTTGTGATAGTAAAGGGTCATCCAGTAATTGTTTTCTTCCAACTCTCAGTTTTTTCTTTTCTTCTTCATAACCAATAATGGTGACCTCTATTTCCATCCCCTCATACAAAAAGTTATTTATGTCGTCGATATACCCCCATGTGACATCCTTAGTGTATAAGAAAGCAGAAAGTTTTTCTACGGTTACATATGCGCCATGTGGCATAACTCGTTGAACCTTTCCTGTAAATCGCTCGTTTTGATGTGTATTGCCAAATTCTCTTAACTGTGCAATCGTTTCTTCGGAAAGAACATTTTTTTTGTTCTGTTCTTTCTTTAACCTGTGCTTTGGTCTGGTTCTTTGGCTTAATGAATTTAAATCAATTTTACCTAGAACCCTAGGCTCCTCATTAAGTTGATTTTCTTTCTTTAACGTGAATATCTTCGGTGCAGATTCATTTGAACCAATATTACTTTTTGGTATTATCTGTTTATATTTATTTTGATGGGCGAATATCGGATCAATTTGCCTAAGTTGCGAATCATCTAATACATACTCTGGATCTTCAGGTAGTATTACTCCTTTTTCCTTAGCATTTTGAACCATGTCATAGACCATTAGGCCTTTGATATCAGCATATTTTTGTATCGTAATTTTCTGTGCCATATCTGACTTGTTATTTTACTTGCTTATTAACTGTTAATATATTGCCAATTCTTTTTTAGGTCGCAGGCTAAAAAATCTATAACCTTTAAAATCTTTTATAAAAGAAATCATAATTATTTAGACTCAGAAGTTTTTGTCTTATCTGTCATACACATACTGACGATTTTATGTTCATTATACATTTCCATCGCCTCCTTCGGTATATACGCCGTTGCCACCAGGCATCCATCAAAAAGTTCTACCACCACTCTCTGTTGCCCTGCAATCCTTGTCACTCTACCATGTATATCCTTAAACTCACCCTCTGTAATCACTACTTCATCCCCTAACTTGTATTTGATATTCACCGAAGTAACAGGGATGATGTGAGGATTATGTATGGAGGTTAAACGGATGAAATTATCCATAGCTGTATCGGCAATGATAAGAGGAGGATTCTTGGTTGGCGCATTTTCACAATGTGAAGTATGGTCGTAATAGTAACTCAACAAAGCTCTATTTTCAAAAGCCTTGATGTTCTTATGATGCAAAAGAGAATCAACTTGCTCTGCTGATGCATGAACAAAGAGAAAAGAGGGGAGAAGAGGCTCCGTGATGATTCGCTTCTTTCCTTGCTTTCTTACTTCTTTATATCGCAAAGGAACATAACATTCCAATCCTTTAGCCTTAACGAATGCTTTTGCCTTGATAATACGCCCATAAGAAACTCTTAATACAAACCATTGCTTGTTTCGTGAAGGCACATTCTTTACCGACACCCCACCTTTGTTCTTTGAGATGGAGGGCGTACAAGAGGTAAGTCTTGCACTTGGACACGATGAACCTGTGTCAGTAGGTTGCCCATTATACAATGAAGCATTAGCCGTTAAAGGCTGTTTGATTTTATCTTCCAATGTTATATCCAGAGGTTAGATGAAAAACCGATTGACTTTTCTTTTTAAGAATTGCCAAATATAGAACACAAAGGTAAGGAAAAAGATTGATATTAAAGGCTTTTGTTGTGGAATTCTTCGTAATTAGGGCGTTTTTTAACATTTGACTATGCTTAGTAAGTTTCCCCTGAAAGACGATTGTAAGAAGAAATAAATCATTCGAATCGATTTGATTAATCCGAATCGTTTTGAATGTTTATATACTAAAAAAGGTCGCCAAAATGCTGGCGACCTTTTTTAGTAGTATCCTTTGTTTTCTCTTTATTTTCTGAACTTCTTCTTAAACCATTGCAGGAATGATTCGTAAGCACTGATCTCTTCCTGATGCTGAGGCTCAGCGAAGGTAAGCTGGTCGCCGTAGGAATCACCATGCTGGTCGGGGAAGATAATCATCAGGTTGGTACCTGAGAAGTATTTCGTTATTTCTTCCGGCAGACGCTCCAGTGCAGTCTTGTAAGATACGGTTCCCTTACGGGCGGTTACTACCACGAACAGGTGGTCTGGAGATATCTGCGAAGCCAGCTGCGGCAACTCGTTCCAGTGAATCATCTGGGTATAATCGGCACGCACTTCCGGATGCCGGTTCTTGATATATTCATTGATGAGCGCCAGACTCTCTTCTCTGCCATGAAACTGGATGCGGCAGTCGAGGTTGCCGGCAAGTCGGGCTAGTCGTTCCAGCCAGCGGTAGAAACCCGGCTCAAACTCTGCTCTCGAAGGTACGGCTACCTGTATTCTTCTCAATGTATTCAACGGCTGTCTGATGCGTGCCATGATAATCTGGCGGCTCAATCCGTTGAAAAGACTCTGGTGGAATTCGCCCCAGAACTTCGGCGAAACCTCAGGATGCATGTGCATTCCGATGATAATCTCAGAACATTGGAACTCGTTGAAGGCATGCTTGATGCCGTTGGCGATGTTGGCGGCAATACGAACCTGGGTCTGCGTCATCACATCGGTGGCAGCAGCCAGCTGACTGCAATGTTCCAGAATCCGTCTTCCCTGTTCCTGGTTGTATCGCATGTCCTTGTCTTCATATACCACATTCAGGCAGATGAGTCCCCTGTTCAGTTTCTGGTTTCTCACCAGAAACGCCAGACTCATCAGGTTGTCGGCATATTCAGGATATTTCACCGGAACCAGAATCTTCTCATCGCTCACCTTCTTGTCGTCTTCCGCATCAGGCAGTTCCTTGTCTCTCAGGATAATCTTCTGCGAAGACCGGTCGGTAAGGATGGATGAGATGATGCAGGTAATCAGAATCATCATAACCACACCATTGAGCATATCATCGTTGACGAGGTAAGTGCCCGGTGCTACGAGCAGATGCATACCCACCATCACCATGGCGATACTTCCGGCAGCATGAGCCGAAGTGAGTCCGAACATCATGTGACCCGAAGAAAGTGGCAATCGAAAACCCAGACAGGCGATATAGGCTGCGATGGCTTTGCCCAGGGTTCCGAAGAAGGCGATACAGAACACGACCCATAGAATATGACTGCCCTGAAACAGCAGATTGATATTGATTAGCATGCCCACACCTATCAGGAAATAAGGAATGAAGAGGGCATTGCCGATAAATTCGAGGCGGTTCATCAGTGGCGAAACATGCGGAATATATCTGTTTAATATCAGACCGGCGAAGAAAGCACCGAAAACGCCCTCAATGCCCACTATCTGCGAAAGTGCCGCACTCATAAAGAGCATCGAAAGTACGAAGATAAACTGCATCACCGCATCGCTGTATCTTCGCAAGAACCATCTTGTAAGTCGGGGAATCAGTATGATCATCACGCCACAATAGGCGGCAAACTTGAGGGTGAAGAATACCCAGAACAGTACGCCGTCATGCTTGCTGAACGATGCTACCAGTCCGGCAAGCATAATCAGGGCTATGAGCAGCGAAATCATGCTCGACCCCACACTCAGCGTAACGCTCGGTTTCTGTTGCAGTCCGTATCTCGAAACGATAGGATAGGCAATCAGCGTATTGGATGCCATGATGCAGCTCAGCAGGAAGGAAGCCTTGGCAGAGTAGTGGAGCAGCCAGATGCTCATGCCATAGGTGAGGAAGAACGGTATAAAACAGGTGAGCAGGCCATAGATAAGCAGTCGCGACTTGTTCTTTTTCATGCCTTCCATATCCATCTCCAGTGCAGCGAGGAACATGATGTAATAGAGTCCCACCTTTCCGAAGAGCTCAAACGAAGAGTCGCGCTCCAGGATATTCAGTCCGTATTTGCCTATGAGCACACCTGCCAGCACCATACCGATGATGTGCGGGATACGGAGTTTACCCATGATGATAGGGGCAAAGAGGATGATGAGGAGCACTACGAAGAATATCAACGTAGGGTCTGTGATAGGGAAGTATTGAGCGATATGGAACATAGGCTTTCTTCTTTTTTGTTATATTTAAAGAGGGATTTCTGCATCAGCATTCATCCCTCCCTTTCTGTTTTTGACTGCAAAAGTACGAATAAATCTTGAAAGCACAAAGTTTTTCTGCCCTTATCCTACAATCATGGTGATATTTTTGCATGTTCACTATTGTTTCTATCTTTTCAAATCCCTATCCACCATGGCACAGACACAGGAATCAGACCATACGTTTTCTGCCGTCTCAATCATGTCGATGATAGTATAGATTGGCAGGATGATGCCCATGATGCCGATAGGAGCATTGATACCGGACATCAGAGATAGGGTAAGGAAATAACATCCCATCGGTACTCCTGCATTACCCACTGCTGAGATAACTGAAATGAAGAGCCAGAGAATCATCGTAGTCCAAGGTAAAGGCATTCCTCCATTCTGCATCAGGAATAAGGAGGTTACGAGGATAAACGCAGCGCAACCATTCATGTTGATGGTAGTACAGATAGGTAATACAAAGCGGGAAACCTGATTGGAAACTCCCAGTCTGTCTTCTGCTGTCTGCATCGTTACCGGCAACGTAGCAGCAGAACTCTTTGTAAACAGAGCCATTAATACTGCCGGCATCATCTTGCCCAGTGTACGCACAGGATTCAAGCCTCTTGCCAAGAGGAAGAGCGGAAGGATGATGAAGAATTGAATGACATTACCTCCCAGGATAACAGCTACGTACTTTCCTAGAGAAGCCATCACGATACCCGCAGAGAACTGGGCTGAAAGTTGTGCTGCAAAGGCAACGATACCCAGAGGCAGAGCCCAGATTAATCCATGAATCAGCATGAAGAGCAAATCCTGTAATCCAAACAATCCCTTCATCACGACTTCTTTCTTATCGCTTGATGGCATCTTGGCTAAAGCAATACCTGCTGCTGCCGCCAAAATCAATATAGAGAGTACATTTCCTTCGGCAAACGGCTTGATGATGTTGTTGGGTATTACCCCAAGAATATGGTCATAATAGCTGGTTTCTCCCAGCTTTTGGGGAACATCCGCCATACCGCTCTGTACCAAGGCTGTAGGTAAATTGCCTGGAGCAACGATGTTGTAGAGCACCAGTCCCACTGCTGCAGCTGCTATCGTTGTGAGCAGGGTGTAGGTGATGGCGTGGCGGAATATCTTACCGGTATCTGCCTGGTTGCCCAAGGATGCCAGGGTTGTGATAACAGCCAAGGCTATGGTTGGTACTGCCAGAAGCTGGAATAAGCGGGTATAGACCGTGGCTATGAAGTTCATCAGACTATCCAGCCAGCTGATGCCGAATATCCCCAAGACGGCGCCTACTATCAAAGCACCAATCCATAGTACCAGCTGCCGGGTTTGCTTATTCTTCACTCCTTTTTGCTTACTGCAGCCAGCGTTGCTATCTGGCTGTCTATTTCCAATATTATTCATTGTTTCTACCATGATTTTAAACTATTATTTTCAAAAGGCAAAGGTATTATTTTTTTTCCTTGTCAACAATCCCACAAATATGGTATTTTGCAATCTCGTTATTTTTTTCGGGCTATTCTTTTGCTTGTATCATTATTTTTTGTAACTTTGCCGAAAGAAAATTAAAACGGCAGCAATATGAAATATCCTATCGGCATACAGAGTTTCGAACAAATCATAGAAGATGGTTATGTTTATCTCGATAAGACGGCATTGGTCTATGACTTAGTGACTAATGGTAAAATATACTTTCTGAGTCGTCCACGACGATTTGGAAAGTCATTGCTCGTATCTACCTTGAAATGCTATTTCGAGGGAAAGAAGGAACTGTTCAAGGGGCTTGCCATCGACAAGCTAGAGAAGGAATGGAAGCAATATCCTGTGTTTCATCTCTCTTTTGGTGGTCAAAACTTTGTAGAGCCTTATGCGTTAGACAAAGTGTTGGAGGAGTTTGTTGCCATGGCAGAACGTATCTATGGGCGTGAGGAGTTGGCCGAGACTTTAGGTAGTCGCTTTAAGGCTGTGTTAGGGAATGCTCATAAAAAAACAGGAATGAGAGCTGTCGTACTCATTGATGAGTATGACAAGCCTTTGCTTGATGTGATGGATATGGATATTTCTGTGCAGAATGAATATGGAAAGATGACTTTGGAGGATTATAATCGCAATCTGCTCAAAGGCGTATATTCTGTATTCAAGGAAGCTGATGCTGACCTACAGTTTGTCTTGCTCACGGGTGTCACCAAGTTCTCACAAGTGAGCGTGTTCAGTGGTTTCAATCAGCCTAACGACATCAGTATGGACGAGCATTACGAGGCACTTTGTGGAATTACGGAAGATGAATTGTATTCTACCTTTGATGAACAAATCAAGGCGATGGCCGTGAGATACAAGACCACAGAGGAAGGAATGAAATACAAACTGAAGAGGAAGTTTGATGGTTATCACTTCAGTCCCAATATGCTTGATATCTATAATCCTTTCAGCATCTTGAATGCTTTGAGCAAGAAGATTCTGGCAGATTATTGGTTCCGCACCGGTTCGCCAACCTATCTTGTTCGCCTATTGTCTCATTTTGATGAGAACATCAACGAGATGGTGAACAGGTTTTATCCTACGAGTAGTTTTATCGACTACAAGGCAGATGTGGAAGCACCGTTGCCTATGATTTATCAGAGCGGTTATCTCACCATTAAAGATTGGAATATGGATACCGATTCCTATCTTCTGGATTTCCCGAATGATGAAGTGAGGAGCGGTTTCCTGACGTTGGTAGCTTCCAGTTATCTGAAGCCATCGAAGTCAACGGATGCCTGGATTATTCAGGTAGTAGATGTGATGTCGAAGGGAGATTGCCATCAGTTGGAGAATCTGATGACTTCCTTCTTTGCCAGCATTCCTTATAACCAGCGTCGTAAGGACGATGAACGCGAGAAGGAACGTTACTTCCAATACACCTTTTATCTCGTATTGAGAATGATCAGCTGCTTCACGGTCTTCATCGAAAAGCAGCAAAGCGAAGGTAGGGTAGATTGTGTGGTTGAGACTCCGAACTATATCTACATCTTCGAATTCAAGCGTGATGGTTCGGCTGAAGAAGCCCTGAAGCAGATAGAGGATATGGGCTATGCCAGGGAATATGCAGCAGATGGCAGAAAGATTTATCAGATAGGCTGCAACTTCTCATCGAAGACGGGAACCATTGATGGGTGGAAAATGAAGTAAGTACTCCGTAAGAATATCCCGAAGATGTAGTGATGTGGCGTTGTTAAGAATGAAACTTTTTTACATTAGCTTGCCTGAGATTCTCGTATTTTCAGACGCTTATTGTTTCTTTGAGAATATCGCAAATATGAAGAAGAATAGAAACCTGTTGATAATCAGATATTTGTGATTTCTTGACAAGATGGTGCCGTTGAGGAAAATCTGTAGTTGTACGACTATAACCCCTATAGTTGTACAACCATAACTCTACAGTTGTACAACCATAGCATGTATAGTCGAACAACTGTAACTTTATAGTCGTACAACTATAGGTCTTATTCTTAATATAGAGCAGAAAACAAGGATTTCCAGCCTCTCAATCCTCTTGTTTTTATCGCTAGATTCAAAACTTGCAGGTATATGAATTTTGGTTATAAATATTGACGGGAGGTATTTTTGCAATTGTAATTTGAACTAAAAAAAGGAGGAATAAGGCCTTATGGAAAATGGGGAAGATGTTCCCGAATGGCTGAAGAATGGGGATTATGAGTTTGAGTATAATATTATAAGATAAGATAAGATCAGTTGTGTGTCTGATTTAGCAAAGAGGGGGTGTCATAAGTTAATGATTCACCCTTTTTTGTTTGTTGGAATGTTACTGATATGTTGTTGGAAAACATAGTATAAGTTGTTAGAAAAGATAGTATATGTTTTTGAGTTAGTTAGTATCTCCGGTCGCACAACAGTTGTTGTGCGCTTGCATATCAGCTGCTATGCGCTTGCACAACAGGTGATGTGCATGCGTAGGTCAACTGTTATGCGCCAACTGTAATTTAGACTTATGACGCCTCCTCTTTGTCATTTGGTACATACAGAATGGTATTTCATACAAGGTAGGTTTAGATATTTGGCTGATAGAAATAATCTTCTTACTTTTGCGCTCGTAATCGGGAAGCGATGGAAAAGAAAAAATCGTGGAACGAGGAACATGAAGTATAATCCTTTAATATATAATAAGGTATGAAGAAGGTAATATTGATTTTAGCCATGATGCTAAGTGTAATGAGTGTAAATGCTCAGTTTGTAGAGTATAAACCAGTATATACTAATCCACCTGCCCAGCAATATTCTGTGCCATCATTTGGCTTGGAGATGCCGCAGATGCCTCAGCCTACGGAGGAATATACTGATGTTGGTGCTTATTATATTAAGAACAATCAAGTTGTGAGAGTCAAGATTCGTGTGAGAGAAACATATAGTGGTGGACGCAGATCATTGACAGTTGTTGGTTATTATGGTGGTCCTTTGGATAGTTTGTTGAGAACACATGCACTCGTTAGCAAGGTGGTTAGAAACCTAGACGGAGAGGTTGTAGCCAATAATTTTGAGTGGAAGGCGAACACGGCGCCTTTCGGTAAAGTATACTTTAATTTGTAAAGCCGTTTAAGGATATAGGCATTGAGGTTGTCATGGATTGGAAATGTGGAAGCATTATCTTTTTCAGCAGTGGCAAACTTCAATGCCTTTTTGGTGGAAATTTCATAAAAGTAAGCCTGTTGGAAGAAATAATAGAGGAAAAGTTTGGCGGTATTAAAAAGATTTCTTACTTTTGCAATAGAGTTATGAGTGAACGGAAAAGAACGGGCACGATGAAGGCTCTAGTGAATGAGCGTATTGAACGTTATCTTGCGATAGAAATGTGGAAGTTTCAAAGTCTGCTAACGATAAATAGGCAATGATGCTCACGTCTAAGGATTATTGTATCTTTTTCTCTATGGAAGAAGATGTTAATATACTCTATGGCGTGGGCTATTGCATTATTACTTGCTGACGGGTCCTTCCACAACCTCTATCCGGTAATAAGCAATAGTCCCACGCTTTTTCATTGAAAACTTAATGACTGATAGCTACTTCTGGGAACAAGTCAGCGATGTAAATGGTAAATATGGATAGTCAATTTATCGTATTCAATACAAAGACGGAACTCTTAAGATTGGATGTTTCCAAAATTGTTTATTTCGAAGGAGATGGCAATTATACACAGATTGTTACTATTAACAAGCTGAAGGCTGTTGTTTGTCTGAATTTGACTCAGATGGAGAAGTATTTGGCTGAGCATCTTGTAGATTGCAAGAGTATTTTTATGCGAGTGGGTAAGCGCTTTATCATCAACACTGGCTACATCTATCAGGTCAATACGCAAAAGCAACAGTTGATATTATCCGATTATGAGCATTTTGCTTTTGCTTTAGGTATTTCTAAGGAAGCCTTGAAGCAAATGAAGGATTTACTCATAACTAAAAAATAAACTAATCAAGCAAAGAATTTTATGGAATTAATCATTGGACGTGATGCTGCTACATCTCAATTGAGAATAACAATGGGACAACAATCCAAGACTTTTGGAGGTGCTGGAAGTGTTCCTATGACTGTGAGCCGTCAACATTGTAGTTTGACCATTAATCCAGATGGTTTTTATAGAATTACGAATCTAAAACCTCAGAATGTTACTTTTGTCAATGGAGTGGAAATAATTGCAAAGACTATCATGGAAAAGGATAAAATAGAACTTGGTCCAAGCAAATTTTTGGTTAGTTGGGATTGGATAAAGAGTTTTGTTCCTCAAATGGTAGATTTTCGTCCATTGCAGCGTGTTTGGGAAGAATATGATGAACATAAACTTGATCAGCAAATTGCTGACCGCAAGTTTAATTCTCTTCGTGGCATTACTGGTTTGATTACCATGGGAGCCATCGCTTTGAGCATCATTTTCCCAGAATTTAGAGAGACTCCTCTTTATATAGGTTTGTATCTCTTAGGTATTTTGATTTCTGTAGGCTTTACTGTAAAAGCATATAAGGATTCTTCTAAGGGACCGTTAAGGCAGAAGCAGTTGACTGAAGAGTTTCAGCAGCATTATGTTTGTCCTCATTGTCATCACTTTCTGGGCTTTCAGTCTTATGAAGTTTTAATGCAGAATGAGGCTTGTCCTTATTGCAAGGCTAAAATCAAAAAGTGATTTTGTACAATAGAAGATAGGTTTTGTGTAATGAGCACAGAATTAGCACCTATCTATTTGTTATTTCACTATATTTGCACCAGTTATAATTTTAAAACGTATGATTATGGCACAGAATGAAGAAACATTGTATTTCGATAATACACATCCTGAAGTAAGACAGGAAAATAAAGATAAAACTCAGAACGCTGTTGATAAGGCAACTTGGAAGAAAGTAGCGGTAGGTGGTGCTGCTGGTATCTTGTTAGGTGCAAGTGCTATGTATGCCACAGATGCCTTTGCTGCAAGTACAGAAGAAACTCCCGATACAAAACCGGAAGGGGAGAATCCATCGCAAGATGCTGCAGCAGCTAATGATAAAGCCTCTATCAAGGTAGCTGAGAGTCATGATGAGCAGAGCTTTAAGGAGGCATTCGATGCCGCTAGAGCCGAAGTTGGTTCTGGTGGCGCTTTCCATTGGCATGGCAATATCTATAGTACTTATACCGAGGATGAGTGGAACAACATGACAGATGCAGAAAAGAACGACTATGCTGAGGCTGTAAAGCCAGAAGTACGTGCTGAAGAAATGAATGCTGCTCCTCATCAAACTGAAGATGTTGCTGTGGTATCTCATTCTTCTCATGCAGACCAGGATGTATCTGTTGCTCACAATGATGCAAATTTGCATCAGGCAAGTGATGTGCAGGTGGCTGATGACCAAAATGCAGATGTTCATTTGGTTAATGCGGGTGAAGTTCAACTTGCTGATGGCTCCATGGCTACAGTGGGTGTTTTCGACGTGGATGGTCAGGAAGTGAGTGTGGTAGATTTTGATCAAGATGGAAATCCTGATGTTGCGATTTGTGATGCCAATGGCAATGGAAGTATTGACGTTGGTGAAGCTGTTGATTTGCATACAGGACAAGTGATTACTCCAAGTGGTAGTGATTTCGCTGATACCGGAGTTGATGATTCTGCTGATCCAAATCTCCAAACTGCATCCTTGGAGAATCCAGATGTTGCTCCTGATATGCCAGACTATATGTCTGATGCTGATATTCAGATGGCATAAACATTGATTAAAATAGATGGTAGCAATGGAAACTAAAAGAATCAAATGTCCGAGTTGCGGTGTATTGCTTGACGTGAGAAATTCTCAAAACGAAGCGGTAAAGATGATTACTTGTCCTCAATGTAAAACTCAGCTGAGAGTGATGTTCTCACAGCAACATGCTGCAACTCCGCAATCTTATGGGGAAACAGAATATGTTGGTAACAGTAATGGTGAGACTCAGTATGTGAATCGAGATAATGGAGAAACTCGTTACGTGGGACATTCCTCTTCTCCTTCTCTATCTGATGAAACAATCCTTGCAGGCAAGAAAGAAGAGGTTACTCCTGGTTATTTGCTCTATGGTGGTCAGAAGTATCCGTTAGGGTTCGGCAATAATGTGATAGGTCGCAAGGCTACTACTTCGCAGGCAACTGTACAGATAGCTACTGATGATAGATATATGAGCCGTCAGCATCTTGCTATCCAGGTAATTAAGGCTTCTACGGACAAGGTTAGGGTGGTGGTGTCTAACTATCATAATAAAAATGCCAGTTATGTGAATGGACAATTATTGAACGAGGGTGACCAGCTCGTCTTGTCAGAAGGAAGTATCATCAAGATGGGTAACACAACCGTTGTTTATCATCAAAAATAAAGCTAACAATGAGAATCAAGATATATCAGCCTTTAGCTATCCATGAGTTGGGTAAGAGGGCGAACCAGGAAGATAGCATCTATCCAATAGAGGGCAAAGCAACGGAGAATGACCGCTTGTTTTTGCTCTGTGATGGTATGGGTGGACATGAGCATGGTGAGGTGGCAAGCCAAAGTATTTGCAAAAGTCTTTCTTCGTTTTTGTTGCAGCATGCAGTTGCTTCCGAAGGCTTGGAAGATAAGTTGCTATCTGATGCTTTGGCGTATGCCTACGAAGAACTGGATAAACTGGCTATTGCGGGAGATTCCCGTCAGATGGGAACAACTTTAACTTTGCTGTATTTTCACAGTAATGGATGTACGGCAGCCCATATTGGAGATAGTAGAATATACCATCTCCGTCCATCTTCGCATACCATATTATATAAGAGTCGTGACCATTCCCTGGTGTATGATCTTTATCAGGCTGGTGAGTTGACCTATGAGGAGATGAAGACATTTCCACAGAAAAATGTCATCACCCGTGCGATGATAGCTGGAGACAGAAATCATCCAAAACCTGATGTTATCCATATTTCAGATATTCAGCCAGGTGATTACTTCTATATTTGTTCTGACGGCATGTTGGAACAGATGGAGGATGAGGAGCTGTTGGATGTCTTCTCTGCGAATGTTCGTGATGAAGAGAAGCGACAGATGCTGATTTCAGAAACCTCAGATAATAAAGATAATCATTCAGCTTATATAGTACACATCAAAGAGGTGAGTCATGACGAGACTGATGTGAGTCTTGTAAATGGAGAGCCTACGGCGAAATGCAATGCTTTGAATATCAAGCCTGATGTGGAAGAGGTGACTGCTTCTCCTGATGTTGAAGTCGTTAAGCCTGCTGGTACACCACCGCCTGTTCCTGATAGTGTAATCGTTGCGATGAAGAATAAGCAGAAAAGAAAGAAACATTTGTTTGTTGCTTTCATAGTAATAGTGGCGTTGGTAGTTGTAGGAATGTTTGGATATGGCTACTATAGCAAGCATAAAGCAGAGGCTGCTTTGCTTGATTCTCTTCATGAAGATTCTATGATGACCGTGAAAGAGTTTAATAGCCAGCAAGAGTCAAAGACAGATACAACAAAACCAGATTCAATAAAGTAAGATACAATAAAAAATGGACGAACTAAATAATCAAAATATGCTCCAAGTAGGAACCATCCTACACGGAACTTACAAGATAGAAAGCTACTTATCATCTGGTGGCTTCGGCAATACCTATTTAGCAAAGAACATCGAGTTTGATGAGACTTATGCCATCAAAGAGTTCTTTGTAAAAGGTGTGTGTCAGCGTGATGGTAATAGTACAACCATTAGCGTAAGCAATGCCGAGAATACCAATAGCTTTGAGCAGCAGCGAGAGAAGTTCAAGAAAGAAGCTCGCCGTCTCCGTAGTCTCCGTAATCCTCATATTGTCAAGGTCTATGATCTTTTTGAGGAGAATGGTACTGCGTATTATGTAATGGATTATGTAGATGGAGAAAATCTATCTACACGTTTGAAGCGTACCAATGCATCTTTGGCAGAGTCTGAGGTTCGCAATTACTTGAATCAGATATTGGATGGTCTTGAGGCGATTCATAATGAAGGTATGTTCCATCTTGACATCAAGCCAGCCAATATTATGGTGGATAGTCATGATGTAGTCAAGTTGATAGACTTTGGTGCAAGTAAGCAGCAGAGTACGGTAGGTGGTGCCACAATGAGCACGGGCATCAGTTATACGAACGGCTATGCCCCTAGTGAACAAATGGCGCAGAGCTATGATAAGTTTGGACCATGGACAGACTTCTATGCCCTTGGTGCAACCGTGTATAAGTTGCTCACCAATCAAGACCCACCATCAGTTTCTGACCTTTCTGAAGACGAGACAGAGGACAAGCATCTTGCCCTCCCAATGCCTAATGTCTCTGAGGAAATGAAGAAATTGGTGGTTTGGATGATGCAAGTGAATAGGTTAAAGAGACCGAAGAATGTTGGGGAGATAAGACGTATCTCGCAACAGTTTGCTACGGCTGCTTATGGTAATGTTGAAGCAACAAAGGCATGTTGCCCTATGCAATCTCATGTTAATCTTGCAGGGGATGATGAAGAAACACTGTGGGAAGGTAAAGTAAAGAAAGTTAAAGCTGGAGTTAACCAGCAAGGGATAAGTAAGAAAAAAACAGATAGTCATATATGTCGTAATTTATTAATAGTTGGGGCGTTGTTTTTAATATGTTTATCAATTAGTTATTATGGCTATAAAACTATTTGTGAAAATAATGCTTTTGAAAAGGCTTTTTCTTCTCAAAAGATTGATGATATTAATAGATTTGTAAATGAATATAGCAATATGACAGATGAACATCGAAAAAAAATAAATGCAAGACTCTCATATTTAAGAAAGCAACAACATAATAAGCAAATAATTGATAATTTGGTATCTAATATGGTGTACGTTGAGGGCGGTACTTTTATGATGGGAGGAACTGATACATATGATTGGGAAGGGACTAAACCTGTTCATCAAGTAACTTTATCTAGTTTCTATATAGGTAAATATGAAGTGACTCAAGAAGAGTGGATGGCAATTATGGAAACAAATCCATCTGGTTTTACAGGGGAAAAAAGACCTGTAGAACAAGTTAGTGTGGGGGGAGGTAGTATGGATGATTGTTTGAAATTTATAAAGAAATTGAATCAAATAACAAATAGAAAGTTTAGACTTCCAACAGAGGCAGAGTGGGAATATGCTGCTCGTGGAGGCAAACTTAACCAAGGTTATCGTTATTCAGGTAGTAATAATATTTCGGAAGTTGCATGGTGGCATGGGAATAGTGGAGGAAAAACTCATAATGTAGGTCTGAAAAATTCTAATGAATTAGGGCTTTATGATATGACAGGAAATGTTCGTGAATATTGTTCTGATTGGGCTGCACCTTATACAGCAACTTCTCAAATAAACCCTAAAGGTCCGCAAGGAGGGGAGTGTGGACATATATTTCGTGGTGGAGATTGGGCTCTTGATGAGTATTACTGTACTGTTGCTTATCGAAGTATTGGTATTTTGGAGGGATATGCAAGTTCTGAGTATGGATTTAGATTGGTTATGGAACCATAGTTCTAAAATGTTTTTATTAAAATTATGATTTAGAAATAAGTATATTAAGATATATGAAAGTTTGTAGAATCGAAAAAGATACAGTTTTACGGAAGGTCGGAGAGGTAATTGAACCTTCTAGTTTTGAACGTATATATTCAGAAATGCGTTCAAAAGCAGAATTGTTACTTGAAAGTGTTAGGAGTGAATTTTATCCTAAATTATTTGATAGAGTAGACTCTTTATTTGTTTTTCCTTATGATGATAAAATGGAAAAACGAGCATTTCAATGGGCTAATACTTTTGCTTCTGCTCCAGGTTCATATTGTATAGTTAATCTGTTAGTACTGGAAGTTGATAATGTAGAGTGGCATGATTCTCGGAATTATGAAGATTTATGTTTCTTACTTGGGAACTGTAAAGTTGGAATGAGAGACAAAAATGTGAATAAGGATGATTTGTGTAATAGGTATTGGCTTGAAAAGTGTAATATGGAAGAACTCTCCATAGAGGGACTAGTAAAAAAAGCAAGAGTTATTAGCATTGCTCCTTATATAGTAACTCGTAATGGAATAAGAAAATTAGAATAAAATTATATGGATAATTTTAATAAAGCAAAAGAATATGCTGATGGCAAAGTTGTCGAAGAGTTAAACCAGGTTGTTGCAGATGCTTATCAGGCTGGTTATAATGCGGGCTATCAGGCTGGTATTAATAAGGTGGTAAAAGATTCCGCATTGGAAAAAACTGAATATGTTGACTTAGGGCTTCCAAGTGGAACTCTTTGGGCGTCTAGCTATGTTGAGGATGAAAAAGGTAATGCCATTTATTTGACTCAAGAGGAGAGTAAGGCTTACAATCTTCCTACCTTAGAGCAATGGGATGAATTACGAAGAAAATGTAAATGGAACGAGAATACAGAAAATAATTGGACTGAATATGGTAATTACTATTATCATAGTTGGGCAATCTGTTTAGGTCCGAATGGTAATAAAATCACTTTCGAATTAACAGGACTTTATAAGGAATTTTCTCATTGTTCGCAAACGGGAGAGGCTTTGTTTTGGCTTAAAGACTCAGATGGTTGTGGCAGAAATTCAGCAAAGATTACTCTGAATGATTTGGAATTAGATACCAATAGTACCTTTTCTGGATATAAATTATGTCTGCGAACAGTCAAATAGTAGTACTCTGTCATTGATTGTATAAAATTATTGTGGAGAAATTATGGTTCAACTAAATAATAATGCCGTTCTTAGCAGTGGCAAATACAGAATAGAAAAGCTCCTAGGACAAGGAGGTTTCGGTATTACCTATAAGGCAATAATGAAAGAAACCGTCTCAGGTTCTTTGGGTAATATGGAGGTCGATGTACCAGTGGCAATCAAGGAGTTCTTTATGAAGGACACTTGTGAACGAGAGGAAGGGACGGGGAAGATAACCGTTCCTTCCCAGGGAAGTCGTGCCTTGGTAGAGTTGTATCGCAAGAAGTTTGTTAAGGAAGCAAAGAACCTTGCACAGATGAATCATCCTCATATCGTTAAAGTCGTAGATGTGTTTGAGGAAAATGATACGGTCTATTATGTAATGCAATATTTGAGTGGTGGATTGTTGGCTGATTATGTGAAGTTGCATGGTGCCTTGGATGAGGCTATAGCCATTAAGTATATCCAACAGATAGGTTTGGCATTGGAGTATATGCACCAAAAGCATATTTGTCATTATGATGTAAAGCCAAGCAACATCCTGCTTGATGACAAAGGTGGTGCTATACTAATTGACTTTGGAATCTCAAAAGGCTATACAGAAGAAGGGCATCAGACTAGTTCTACTCCCGTAGGAATTAGTGCTGGCTATGCTCCTTTGGAACAGTACCAACAGAGTTTGCAGGATTTCTCTCCTGCAACAGATGTTTATGGTCTTGCTGCAACTTTGTTCTATTTGCTTACTGGTAAGAATCCTCCTGAAGCTAGTATTGTCTTGAATGAAGGAATAGGAGATAAGCCTATTGGTATTTCTGATACTGTTTGGCACGCTATAGAGCAAGGTATGAATCCTCGAAAGAAGGATAGAGTGCAGACTGTATCTGAATTTTTGAAGTTGATGAATTGTACGATGCCTACTATCGTCTCAGAAGTATTGTCTGATCAGGAGAAAACACAAGTGTTGCCTCAAAAGCTTTCTGGCAATCTTCTTGATACTCATGAACAGACGATAGTTGCTCCAAAGAAGGATGAAAATGTGGAATATATCGATGAAGAAGACAATACATCAAATTCTAGAAAAATCATTCTTGTGCTACTGGCTATTCTCGTAATTGGCTGTGTTTATGCTTTCATTAAATGTCAAGAAAATAATGAAGCAATAGTAAAGACTGCACCAAATATTGAAACAACTGTAGAAGAAAATGTTCAAAAGCAAGGTGCTGAACAAGATGTAAATAACGAACAGCAGAACTATAATACATCCAAAGAATCGCAGGAAAAAGTATATGATGTCGTTGAAGTGATGCCTTCATTTCCTGGAGGACAAAGCGCCTTGATGCAGTATCTTGGCAATAATATTCAATACCCGGTTGAAGCACAGGAAAATGGTGTTCAAGGTAGGGTGATTATCAGCTTTGTGGTTGAAAATGATGGAGGCATTTCTCATGTGAAAGTTGCTAAATCTGCAGATCCAGCTTTAGACAGAGAAGCTATGCGTGTAGTAGAAACTATGCCTAAGTGGATTCCGGGTAGGCAAAATGGAGAGTGCGTGCGAGTAAGATATAGTGTACCTGTTGTTTTTAGGTTAAAATAGAAAAAAAATCATTTGAATATTATAGGAGTTCTAGCAGAGCTCATTACGTGAATGCCTATTATCTTTATTTTAATGAAGAAGGTTCTGCTTTGACGTATGAGCCAATTCAGACTCTGCGTTCAATAAGACCTGTTTGTGATTAGTAAGAATAGCGGGCAGAATTGTTATTTATCATTCTGCTCGCTAATAATAATAAGTTTTTTATGAAACGAATTTTATCCATAATAGCCATGTTTTTGTTTGGCATTTTGTTTTTGCAAGCAAGAACCTATATCGTGTGTGTTGGTATTGCCGATTATCCCGGTCGTCAAAACGACCTTCGGGTAAGTGCGAATGATGCCATGACCATATCGGGCATCTTTACCAAGAATGGTAATGCTACGGTTGATTGCTTTGTCAATTCAGACGTTACGATCAAAAAGGTATGTACGGCAATGCGTAATACATTTGCCAAGGCTTCGCCATCAGATGCTATTATCCTATACTTTAGTGGTCATGGTGTGCCTGGTGGATTGGTGTGTTACGATGGAGTTTTGTATTACTCTTCCATATTGAGCATTATGAGACAGAGTAAAGCTCAGCAGAAAATGATTTTCGTGGATGCTTGCTTTGCAGGGAAAATGAGAAATACGAATAAGAGAAATACTAACTATTCCAAAGAGAATGTGATGTTCTTCCTTTCTTCTCGTTCAACGGAGAAATCCTTAGAAACTCCGAGACAGACAGGTTTCAAGAATAGTCTGTTTACTGTGTTCTTGGAACGTGGCTTGCGAGGTGGTGCTGATACAAACAAGGATAGAGTTATCACGGCTAAGGAAATTTATAACTTCGTACATCAGGGAGTAGTAGAAGCATCAGGGAATCGTCAACATCCCGTAATGTGGGGTAAGTTTGATGGGAATATGGTGGTGATGAAGTGGTAAAAGATTAAATACTCGTATCTTTACCATTCGAATTCGTTTTTGAGATCAGCCATCATTTCAAGAAAGTCAACGGCGTAGCCTGTTCTTGCATATTCTTCTTCACGGGCAAAGACATGATTCACCAACTCGTCATTATTGCATGATGCCATAAAAGGATATTCTTCGGATTCGTTATGAGCCTCTGTTGCATAATCGTGACGATAGGTAACTGTTGGTTCTTTTGGGTTTGACATTATTTTAGTCATATTGTAATCCTCCTTAATTTTGGTTACTCTAATTTGTTGCAAAATTACGATTAATATTTGAAAGTACCAAAGTTTTTTTTCGCTTTTCTTATGAATAATCCTAAAGAATTTGAGTTTCGTACTTCCAGCCTCCTATTTCATACATTTATCCCCCAACTTTCTATGCTGTTTCGGATAAATTCACTATCTTTGCCCCCTGAAAACAACTAAAAGATAAAATGTAATGAAGAAAGGATTAAAATATACTTTGGTTTCCTTAGGCAGCCTGGTTGTGTTGGCTGGTGTTGGTCTGGGAATCATGTATGTGGTGTCGCCATATAAGGTGAAGCGGTGGTTGGGCATCGCTTCATCTTATTCTGATGTGTTCGTTGATAGATTGAAAGGGCAACCTTATACTCGTGGCGGGTATGACGGCATTGATGTGTCGAAACACAATGGAGTTATCAAGTGGAAGGAAATAGCGAAGAACAAGCGAATCAAGTTCGTTTATATCAGAGCTACACATGGTAAGGGATATGTGGATCGACATTATCGCCGAAATATCAGACTGGCTCGTAAATATGGGTTGAAGGTGGGATCTTATCATCTGATGTCTGCCGGCTCTTCAGTAACTGCTCAGTTCCGGGATTTCCAAAAGATGGTGAAAAAGGGCGAGCAGGATTTGATTCCTGTATTGGATGTGGAGGAGAAAGGCATCCAGGGAAGATGGAAGGGACGACAGCTGCAGGATAGCATACAGGTGTTTGCTGACTTGGTGAAGAAACACTATGGCAAGTATCCTGTCATCTATAGCAACGAGAGCTTCTATAATAAGGAGATGGGGGCGAAGTTCAATCGTTATTATCTCTTCATCGCCAATTATAACTCCCGACAACCCTCTATCGACGGAAGAGGAAAGTGCAATATCTGGCAGTATTCAGAAACCGGACATTTGCATGGTATTGGAGAAAGGGTAGATTTAAGCAGATTCATGAATGGTACAACCATCAAGGATTTGATGCTATAGGCAATGATGATTTCATACACATAAGCGAGTATTTGATACAATCCACGTATGGATAGCATCATTACTTGCTTATTTTTTTCTACTTTTGCACTATTATGAAGAAGTTATTGATCATATTGGGAATAGAAATGTCTATGTTTTTTTAATTATATGTTTGAAGATTATGAAGAAGTTATTGTTGTTTATAGCTGGAATCTCAATCCTGTTTTTAGCAGGTTGCTCCAATGGAAATCAGAGCCATGGCAATGAGGGCATGGGAGACAGCCTTCCTGCTGATCCTCCATTGGGTTATGTCATAGAGTTAAAGCCTTTGGGAAATTTCTCACATCAGGAGGCAGAACAGTTGAGAGAAGAACTCGTGAAGCAATTGGGTATCATTTTCAATAAGGTACCAAAGGCTGAGTTGGAGGCTTCTGTATTTGTCGGAGACAAGAAAGAAATACCTGCCTCATGTCTCTACAAACCAAGAAACAGGTATTGGGCTGGGGGAATCCTGAAAATGTTGCATGAAGAGCATGGAGGTAATGATGAAATCGTAACGATAGGTTTGACGCATCGAGACATCTCTACTTCCATTCACGGACATTACAACTATGGAATCATGGGATTGAGTTTCCGGCCAGGTGACGCCTGTGTGGTTTCAACCTTCCGATTGAAACGAAAGGATGACTTATGGAAAGTAACAATCCATGAATTCCTGCATTCTCGCGGTTTGCCGCACTGCAAGAAGAATGCCCCGAAGTGCCTGATGCAGGATGCCCATGGCAAGAATACCTTTTACATGAAACATGGGTTGTGCGAGGATTGCAAGAAATCTTTGAGGATGATTATGACTCATCAAGAGAGATAATTCAATATTCCTGCACTCTATCGTGCCTTGAATATAATCCAAGGCACGATTTCCTGATATTTCTTATGAGGATGCTTGCATTCTTCTTTTGAACTGCCAAACGCAATTGCAACTATTTTTCTCCATTTTTCTGCATATTCTTGCAGAAAAGTAAGCAAAAATGATAAATTTGCAGCAAAAAGCAATAATTTTTGGGAATTTATGCTTGATATTGTAGAAAAAGTCTTAACTTTGCAGCGGATTTGAGAAAATAAGCAGTTTCCGGCTATCTGGAAATGAGAAATCATGAAGCTATCAGAAAATGAGGAATCATGAAGATGATAAGGAGGCTGGCTTTCTCTTCCACAGTTTACACTTATAACAACTTTATAAATTAAAAGATTCGATTATGAAAGTAGCAATTGTTGGTGCAAGTGGCGCAGTTGGACAGGAATTCCTGCGTATCCTTGCTGAGAGAAATTTCCCTATGGATGATTTGGTGTTGTTTGGTTCTGAGCGTTCTGCCGGACGAAAATACAACTTCAAGGGAAAGGACTATGAGGTCAAACTTTTGCAGCATAACGATGACTTTAAAGATGTCGATATTGCTTTCACATCTGCTGGTGGCGGCACTTCAGAAGAGTTTGCCGAGACTATCACCAAGTATGGTGCCGTGATGATTGATAACTCTAGCGCATTCCGTATGTGCGACGACGTGCCTCTGGTTGTGCCTGAGGTAAATGCTGAGGATGCCCTGAACCGCCCTCGCAACATCATCGCCAACCCTAACTGTACCACCATCATGATGGTTGTAGTGTTGAAGCCTATCGATAACTTGAGCCATATCAAGAAGATTCATATCTCTTCTTACCAGAGTGCTTCAGGTGCTGGTGCTGCTGCCATGGCTGAACTTGAGCAGCAGTATAAGGATATCATCGAGACCGGTAAGACTGAGCATATCAATAAGTTCCCTCATCAGTTGGCATACAATGTCATTCCACAGATTGACAAGATGACTCCTAACGATTACACCAAGGAGGAGATGAAGATGTATAACGAGACCCGCAAGATTATGCACTCTGATGTTCGCACCAGTGCTACCTGTGTTCGCGTTTCTTCACTCCGTTCTCACTCAGAAAGTGTTTGGTTCGAGACAGAGAAGCCATTGGCAGTAGAGGACATCCGCAAGGCTTTGGAGGCTGCTCCAGGCGTAACTGTAAAGGATGATGCCCAGAACTACGTTTATCCAATGCCATTGGAGAGCGCCGGCAAGGACGATGTATATGTAGGTCGTATCCGCAAGGATCTGGCTGATGACAATGGTAACACATTGTGGTTGACTGGCGACCAGATTCGTAAGGGTGCTGCCCTGAACGCTGTTCAGATTGCTGAGTACTTGATTAAGGTGGGCAACGTAAAGTAAGCCATACCTTATTTATATAAAAGAATATGAGGAAGTTAAGGGATAATGAATTTTATCTCTTAACTTCTTTTCGTCTTTATACGATTCTGAATAGAAAAGTAAGAATATGCTTGAAAGATTCAAACAATTACTCGGTGAGATGAACCGGGGCATTTATGAGAAGGAGACGGAGATATCACTCTCGCTCCTGGCTGCTCTGGCAGGTGAGAGTATCATCCTGCTGGGACCTCCGGGTGTGGCAAAGAGTATGGTAGCCAGACAGTTGAAGACGGCGTTCATGGATGCTCAGAGCTTTGAGTATCTGATGTCGCGATTCTCTACACCCGATGAAATCTTCGGTCCGGTGAGCATTCAGAAACTGAAGACTTCGGATACTTACGAGCGTGCGGTGGAGGGTTATCTGCCTACTGCCGATGTGGTTTTCCTGGATGAAATCTGGAAGGCGGGACCTGCTATCCAGAACACGCTCCTTACGGTGATTAACGAAAAAATCTTCCGTAACGGCAATCGAGAAATGCATCTTCCTCTGAAACTTCTCGTGGCGGCAAGCAATGAGTTGCCGGCTAAGGGAGAAGGACTGGAGGCGCTTTGGGACCGATTCGTGATTAGAATAGAAAGCCGACCGATTAAGCTGGAGAAGAATTTCCGGGCGATGCTCTTGGATTCTCACGCAGATTTTTTAGGTCCCACAGATTTCACAGATTCCACAGATTTCTCAGGTTTTACAGGGGGATTAGGTCACGCAGATTTCGCAGATAATGCAGATTTTTCTGATTTGAAGATTACTTCTGAGGAGTATGCTGAATGGACGGAGCGTATCGATAAGATTGGCGTGAAAATCGAGGTTCTCGATGCAATTTCAGCTATCCGTAAATCTCTGAGAGCCGTGAATGTGGATGAGGCTGCCGAGCGCAGAAATATCTATGTGAGTGACCGAAGATGGAAGAATATCGTCCGCCTGCTTCGCACTTCAGCCTTTATGCAGGATAGGGAAGAGGTGGATATCTGCGATTTGCTGCCTATCTACCATTGTCTGTGGCAGGAACC
>ERZ779898.114-NODE-114-length-38250-cov-13.056892_pt1 | contig 38250 bp, 60 predicted proteins | sample MGYA00511902_ERZ779898 | MGnify/ENA primary metagenome ERZ779898 (study PRJEB29588, sample SAMEA2144588) | human gut metagenome | biome: human gut; feature: human-associated habitat; material: faeces | place: Denmark | collected 2008/2010 ...
GTTTAGTTTTTAGTTTAGTTTAGTTTGCTTTTTAGTTTATTTTTAGTTTAGTTTAAAAAAGAATTTTCAATACACCCCCTAGAGCGTCGATTGAAATTCTTGAGAAAATATTTTGTATTGGGATGGTACCTACCGCAATTGTTAGACCAACTAAAAGACGCTTAGTGAGCTTAATACCTACCCCGATACAACCATTAACCATCCTCTAAGAGGTGAATAACCGATACCTGAAAATGGTAGATATATTGAGTTTAGAATTAATCTTTCAAAAGAAAATAACCCCCTATATATACTTTAGTATATACAACTCCCCCTAAAAGAAAATATTTTCTTAATAAGAAAAAGTGACGAAAATGTTTTTAAATATGGTATAATATAAGTAGGGAAGGGGATAAGTAAATGAGTTTAGAGAAAGAATTAGATATCGTAGATGAGATGAAAGAGATTAGAAAGAACGCAAAAAAGTTCGGTATTGAATTAGAATTAGTAAAAGATAGTATTTTATTTGATGAAGATGTATTAGATGTAATTGTTATTAATGTGAGTAAAGGAAATAATACTTTAACAGAAGTAGCCGTACCAAGTGAAGTAAGTAAAGATGATATTATTTTAGCTGTAAGACAATTATTAATGATTATGGTGGATGAGGAAGTATTTAATAAAGCGGTTACTAAGGAGGTAGGAGATGTACATAGAGGAATATTTAAGAAATAGATTACTCTACAATAATACAAAGAACTATAAGACTTTATGTAGAGTAGCTAAGTGGGTAGAGAGTTCTGGTGATTGTGAAGTATATGTATATGAAGATTTTAATGAAGAAAGCAGAACAAATAAACAATTCTATAGAATAGATATTATAGGTAATAATAAAGAAATATATACTAGAACTAATATAATATTTGGATGGTTAGTAGCCCACTTTGTGGAAGATATGAAGAGAGTAAGAGAGAATGTTGAAGCACGAGCTTAACTTTACTGATGAGAATTTATTTAACTGGATAGATTTATTTGTAGATATAAACTATATCAAATCAAGAAAGCGTCTTTCACCTCAAAGGTTAAAAGAATTATTAAAGAAGAATATAATGAAGTCTTGTAAATAAGTTCACTACCATTACTACATAAGGATTTAAGACGGTTAATGAAATTAAATTTTAAATAACTAAAAGGTAGTTAAAATAGACTTCAAGCCTTATGTAGTATGAGAGAGAGCTAAATTTTTTAAAAAGGCGGATGTGGTATAATTATAATAGAAGTAAAATTCTCAAAATACCTTTCCTCCTTTATGGTAGATAATGACTAGTTAAGGTTAGAGAATTATCCTTAACTTTTTCTTTTTTTTAGGAGTATTTATGATAGATGCGACCCATCAAAAGTTTATAGACTTTTATCTTCAATCCTATAGCCCAGAGCTTGCAGCAATTAAAGCAGGATATCCAAAGGAGGAAGCTTTAAGTATAGGGATTGACTTGCTGGCTAATGATGAGATAGCGGAAGCAATATCAGTAAGAGAAGCTCAACTTGATAAAGCAGCAGCTAATATGAAGATGACAAAAGAAAAACTCCTAAGGACGTTATACTACCAATATTCACAGGCGGTTAAGTTTAACAAGACTACAGACGCTCTGAATATACTAGAGAGGTTAGCTAAGTGGAGTGGGTTACAGCCTGATGAGTTGGTTATCAACCCAGTTAATCTGGTTATTAATAATGTAGAGGAAGGTAAATTATAAAAGAGGTTGACTGCTCGTAAGTCCAAACAACTAAGTTGTTCAAGGGTAGAGTACCTAACACCGACTAGGGGGTGAGTAGGCTATCGAAATACCAGATAGATAAGGTCTTTTGGAGATTTGACTGTTCGAATAAACAGTACTGGTAATCCCTAAGGGGATATAAAGGAGGTAAAGGTGGCAGAATATATTATAAACTCAAGGAAATATGGTAAACAAGTAGTTCTGCTTGATGATGAAGATTATGAAAGAGTAATAAAAGAAAAGTATTCATTATCAGTAACGTATGATAAAACTATTAATGGATTTTATGTAGCAAGAGTAAATAGAAAACAGATACGTTTAGGAGCTTTTAAAACGTTTGAAGAAGCTGTTAAATGTAGAATACAAGCAGAGGAAAAATATTTCCCTAACTCTAAGGAGGTGAGGTTTGATAGATGAGTTATGTTGTTAATTTATTACCAGCACAGAAGGAGTTTTGGGAGATACCCCATAACTACGACAGAGACGTGGCTCTCTATCAATGACCGAGGGGGTTTTGGAAGCGGCAAGACTTTTTGTGGAAGCCTTCTTGGTATAACATTAGCTCTCAAGTATGCTGGTATTAAAGGATTAGTCGGAGCACAAACATTACCTCTTTTAAGAGATACAACACTAGCTACATATATTGAACATTTAGATAAGTTAGGATGTCCTTATACTTATTTAAAGAGTGAAAATAAATTAGTATTCCCTAATAAATCTGAAATACTATTCAGGTTCTTAGAGGAAGATAGCAAACTTAAATCTTTAAACTTAGGTTTTATTGAGATTGAAGAAATGAGTGATACCCCTGAAAGTACATTCAGGATGTTGTTATCACGTCTACGTCAAGAGAAGAAACCTGAATGGGGGAAAGATTTTAAGTATAGATTATTTGGTCACACAAACCCCCAACAATCTTTAGGATGGATATATGAGTATTTTAAGAAAAACCCACAACCTAATTATCGACGTATTATTGCTCCCACCGCTCAAAACATATATTTACCTGCAGGGTATCTTCAATCGCTAAAAGAAGTTTACTCTGATGAGTATTATAGAATAAATGTTTTAGGCGAGGATTGTAGCGAAACAGATACGCTAGTCACAAAAGGTTTCAATAAAGAAGTTCAAGTACGAGATGATTTGAAATTGGATAAATCTTTACCAATCCACATTACCTGCGACTTTAACGTAGACCCTATGTGTTGGTATATAGCTCAAATTAAAGATGGTAATATATATTATCTTTATGAAGTTGTTAGAGAGAATACAACTACAGACGCTACAGCACAGGACGTAGCCGAGCTACTTTATGATTGCAAACATTTACCAATAGAGATAAACGGAGACGCTTCTGGAGACTTTAGAACTACTAAAGGTGTTGACTATGTTTACTTACGTAATAACTTAGAACGTAATGGTTTTAAGAATGTTAGTTTAAAAGTAACCCATAAGAACCCTCCGATTGAATACAGGATATCTTGTTGGAACAATATGATTAAAGGTGCTGGTGATACCCACCATATCTTTATTCACGAACAATGTAAATATTTAATTTACAATATTGAGAACCTAGAAGTTCAAGCTGGTACAAGTAAACCTAAGTTACCAACTGCTTCAAGGATTAAGAGCGATAGCAAGGCTAAGTTCTTAGGACACCCAATAGACGCTGCAAGTTATCTTGTATGTTTATATTTTCCAGTTAAACGTATGACAGTAGATAACTTCAAAGAACAATCAAATAATATGGGTGTTGATATATTTGGTGGTAAGTACGATAAAAGATTAATATAGGAGACAAAACCTTGGTGAGTTTTATATGTAAACATTGTGGCAAAGAATATCACAAACCTGAATGTTTTACTAAAATAGGTTCATCATTTTGTTCTAGAAAATGTAAGGATAATTACAATAAAAATAAACATAAAACATTTAAGAACAATACTTTTAAAATAGTAGATAATTATTGTTTACTTAATAATTATTTTAAAATAGATATAGAAGATATTCTTAGAATAGAAAAATTAAATTGCTATATATCTAAAATGAATACTGGTTATGGTTGTTTTGTTATGAATAAAAAACATATATTACTTCATAGATGGTTATTAGACTGTCCAAAAGATTTATATGTCGACCATAGAAATAGAGATAAGTCAGATAACAGAAAATCTAATCTTAATATTGTTACTCCATCTAAGAATACTCAAAACAGAAAAAGACAAAGTAATAATAAAACTGGATTTATAGGAATACATAAAACAAAATATGGATATAGAGCGGGCATTCAAGTAGCTGGTAAGGAAATAAGAAAACATTTTCCTGATTTAATACAAGCTGTTAAATGGAGAAAGAAAATGGAAAAAGAATTAAATTATTATAAAGGGGGTGTCTAAAATCGTAAGCTATTTCTATAAGGCAAATAGGAAAGTAAGATTAACTCCTGAAAAGAGAGATACGATATCAAGTGAAATTAATAACCTTTTTAAATCTTACTATACTGATTTAGAAGTACCAAAGGATGAGACAGCAGCTCTACTTAATGAGTTGTATCCTTCTTTGAAAACTAATTCAGATAAGATTAATAAGATACCTAGTATCTATGAACAATATAAAACTTATATGAGTGCTTTACACAGAGCTTGCTATCCTAGCTTAGAAGCTATCGTAGATATTAGAGGTTTAGACTTAAGAAGTAACGATTTAGCAGGTACTTACAAAGCAAGTCTTATCTATGATTGGTATAATATAGATTTAATCTCAACACTAGATAAAGTGCTTGATGATTGGGTTAAAAAAGGTGAAGCTGCTTTATATGTTTGCTGGAAAGAAGAAACTGTACAGATAGAACAGGATGTTCCAGTAGTTGAGTATGATGTAGAGAATATGATACCTAAGCTTTCTACTGAAACAGTTAAGAGAGATTTACAAACCTTCAAGGCTGTAGATGTAAAAAGGATAGACCCATTTAATCTATACTTCGATAAATCCCAAGTAGATAACTGGGAGCACTGTCGTAAGATATACAGAGACTTTGTTCCTGTTGAAACAGTGTTAGCTAATGAGGGATATAATCTAACTAAAGAAGAACGTAAAGATATTAGAGAGCTTGTATATAAATCTAACAAACAAAACAAAAACCAATATGAAACTAAGATAGACGAGAATACTAAAGTATACGGTTCTACTGTTGAAGTATTGGAATTTGAAGGCGATTTTATTGACCCTGATACTTGTGAAGTACTTTATAATATGGAAGCTACAGTAGTAGCTGGCAAGTATCTAGCAAGATTTGAGAAGTCAAGTAAACCTCAAACATCTATTATTTGGGGAGCATATCTTAAAAGGCCAGATACAGGTAGAGGTCAATCTCCTTTAACAATCCCTTCAATATTAAACGCTGTACAGAATATGTGTGCGGATATAATGATGACATCTTGGAAGCTAAATACTTATCCAACATTCTTAGCTCCTAAAGGTGCATTACCTCTCTACACAGATGTACAAGCAGGAAGAGTCGTAGAATATGAACCAGATATGATGAGTGGGGCTACGCCTACTAAGTTAGACTTTACTTCTGGGTTAAGAGGATTTGAGTTCTCTGATTTCTTCCAAAGAAAGATGGAGAATGCAACAGGTATTAACCAGTATATGCAAGGTGCTAATGATGGTAGCGTAAGAACTGCTAGTGAAGCAAGTTATATTCATAGTGGTGCTACAATGAGAATGGCAGAAGAGTCTCACCTATTTACCCACAACATAATATACAAGTTGGTTAGGAAGTATGCTTTGTTTAAAAAGGTATATGATACTGGTAATATTGAAATACCAGTTGGCCCTAATCAGTATGCTAAAGTAACAGATGAAGTAAGAAATGGTAATTACTACTTTATCATTGGGGGTAGCCAGTCTGCTGTAGAGAGAGATGGTGAAACCCAAAAGTTGTTTAACTTATTAGGTAGTCCAGTATTCCAATCATTATCTGCTGTACTAGACCCAGTTACCGCAGCAGAGTTTATGAAGTGGATATTGAATAGAATGAATTTCCAAGACACTGACCAAGTGATGGAACTAATGACACTTAATGGACAGCTCTATAAGATAGCAGCTCAACTAGGAATTTCTAATAGTAGCTTCGCTGGATTTAGAAATGATATGTTAGCTAGGTTCCCAGAGCAAGTACCTAATATAGTTAATCAAATGCTTGCAGAGAAAAGAGCAAATGAAGTTCAACAATAAGGAGGAAAGATGAATTACGAAATGGCTCAAAGAGTTAAAAAAGAAAGACGTTCTGAAAACACTAAACAGGAAGAACTAAAAGCAAAAGCAGAGAAAGAAAAGTTTGAGGAAGCTAAGCGCTTTATAGAAACTAGAAAGATATTTGCAGACCTACTTGAAGGTAGAGAAGATTTATTTAAGCAATGTAGGGAGTTCTTAATCCTTAATACTTTAATCCCAGAGATAGGGATGAATGATTTAGTAGACGCTAAGTTTGCTGCTGGTTACAGGCTGGCTCTTGAAACAATAGAAGCTGTAGCTAAACAGTACAAGACTTATCTAGAACGTTATGAAGAATTGAGACCAAACAAATAAGGAGGAAAGTAAATAATGTCAGAAGAAATTACAAATGTTAATACGGTACAACAACCAACCACAACAGAAGGACAAACTGGGGCAGCGCCAGCTACCCAAGAAAACTCAATGGTTAATGTTAGTACAGAAAACAATACAGTAGATAATGTGCAACCTGCTGTAGGGGAACAAGTTGAAAATGCACAAGCTACAGATATTACTGATAAGTTTGTAGAACCTAAACAAGATGTAAATGTGGAAGCTCTACAAAAACAAGTTCAGGAATATCAAGCAAAAGAGCAAGAGACAAGAGAACTGTTAAGCCGATTAGGTACTGACGGCAACACAGATATTCAAGTCTTGGAAGCTATCAAGCAACGTGATATAATTGATAACCAAGCTCAACAGGCTTATGTAAAGCTTTGTAATAAGTATGGTGTTGATTATAGAGCAGAGAATATTGAAGCTTCTGCTAAAGCTCTTAAAGAAAAAGACCCACAAGCTTATTATGATTTACAGTATGAACTAGGTCAGCTAGACAATATTGTAAATGAAAAGAGAGGGGTTATAGATAATTTTATAACACAGAAACAAGTTCAAACAAGTTTAAATAAGTATGGACAATTACTTAATGCTAGTCCAGCTTTAAAACAACAATTGAACTCTTATCTGAATACAGTACCATTAACTGACCCTGTTAATCAAATAGATACCTTTATGCAAATGGCTACAGCTATTCAGCGTGAAGCTATCGAGATTGGAAAGATACTTGCTCAACAGCAAGCACAAGCACAGTCTCCAGCTAACGTACTAAACAATAGCGTAATGGCTCAACAAACTTCATACGCTGCTACTCCTCCAAAGACTTGGACTAGACAAGAGATAGCTGCTATGAGTGATAAAGAATTTGCTAAGTATGAAAAAGAGATTGATAGGGCGGTACGAGAAGGTAGAGTAATTTAATACGAAAGGATAAAACAATGACCAATATTACCCCAACTAATACAATCTCTGCTATGATACCAGAGGTATATACCAAGAAACTAGCAAGACAAAATAAACAATATACTAGATTTATTGAAAGAAACTGTAACCGTAACTGGGAAGGTAACCTATAATTTTGCCTTCCGACTAAAAACTCCGCTAAACGGGGAAGCCCTTCAAATTAATGGGTAATCCCGTACCAAGCTATCATAGCGATATGTAGAGAGGTCTAACGACTAGAGCTGAAACTCACGTAGTTAATAATGCTCCACGAAAACGGAGGATAGAATGAAAGAATATCAAAATAGAGAATTATTAACCCAAGCTTATGAAACTTTAGGTTCATTACAAAAAGTAGCTGACTATTATAAAGTTAGTAAGAAGTTAATTCTCAACTATATGAAGAAATTAGATATACCAAGAAATAAAAGAATAAAGAAAATTAAACCACCTGATACTTATCATAAAGGTTATATAACTACTTGGAATGGATATAAAAAGGTTAAAGCGCCTATAGACCATCCTTACAAAGATAATAAGGGTTATATAATGGAGCATAGATTAGTGATGGAACAAAGCATTGGTAGGTATCTAGATAAGAATGAAGAAGTTCATCATATAGATTATAATAAGATGAATAATGATATTAGTAATTTACTATTAGTTACTAAAACCGAACATAGACGTATTCATCTAAAAGATAGTATTCATCCTATTAAGATATAGTCTGAACTAACGGGATGATAAACCGTTAGATGTATAGGATAAAGAGCCTATACGATAACACAATGGAAATCAGAGGATTTGGCGATGTAGTTAATATCGCACTTCCTAAAGCAGATAACATCTCTGTTGCTATTACTGCTGATACAACTGATGTATGTCCAGTAGCTGCTGGTGTAACTGCTGATAACTTGAGATTGACTATCAATAACGTAGCAACTTTCTCTATGAAGTTCTCTGATACAGAACAGGTACAATCACAGTTCAATCTTCTTGATGGTTATGGTGCATTGGCTATGCAGAAACTTGGCGACTTGAAAGATAAACAGGTTATGAAATATGTTATCAACAAAGTTGTTACTGCTGGTACTAACCTAATCGGTACTGCTGCTGCTCCACAGGCTGTAACTAAAGATGATATCTATGATTATGTAGTTGACCTTGCTGTAATTCTTACAGAAGCAGGTGCATTAAATGGAGATGGTTACTACACATTTGCCGGTAATGAAGAGGAACCTGAATACTTAATGCCTGTTCTTACAGTAACACCTAAGATATTTGGTCTTATGTTGAAATCAACTCAACTTACTCATCCGACTGCTGCTGGTGATGAAGTTGTTAAACGTGGTGAACAGAGTATGATGGGTGGATTTGAAATCGACAAAAACACTGTACTTGCTAAATTCACTTCTACTGATATTACTGGTTTAGCAGCTGGTGCACAAATTTGTATCGCTTCTACTAAGATGGCTACAACTTATGCTAACCAACTTACTAAAGTAGAAAAATTGAGAGACCCTGATTGCTTCGCAGATATCGTTCGTGGTATTGAGCTTTATGGTTTTGAAGTAATTCACCCGGAAGCTGCTGCTGTAGCATTCTTTAAAATTGGCGCTGCTGCTACTGAATAATAACTTCGCTATAGGGGGTAAAACCTCTATAGCTCTTGTTAATTTAAAGATGGAGTAGATTAATGGGTAAAGGAAAAAATTATTTTGAATTATGTAACGATATTCTAACAGAGTTATTCTATGAAAAGATAGCTACATTTGAAGAGTTGGATACGTTACCAGAAGGAATTAAAGTTAAGCAAGACCTTAATAATGCTTTATCTTTTATTTGTAATAATGAAGAAAGAGCTTGGAAGTTTAGAGAGGTAAGTAGATTTCTACAGCTAGTAGCAAAGCAAGGTGCTTATCCTCTAGAGAATGGCTTTATTAAATACCTAAGATATGCTGATATGCCTATAGTATTAAGCTATATTGAAGGTCACGAATACTTAGCTTATGCAGAAGGAATGCCATTGAATTACTGGATGGATGATGGAGAGATTAATCTTTATCCTGTACCAAGTGAAGACCAGAATGGTAGATTAATTAAGGTAAGCTTATTAACTTACGACTATGCTAAAGATAAATGTGGTGTAGCTAAACCTTTAATGGAATATGAGACTGATGAACCTATTATCCCAGCTCATCATAGAGATATACTTAAATGGAGAGTATGTTCTGACTGGAGAGGAAGCGTTAATGACGCTAAGGCTGCATTCTATGAAAGGAAGTATAAGAAAGCATACGCTGCATTATGTAACGACCAAAGATTAACAAGTGGTTATCCTGCTGGATTTGATATAATGCCTTCAAATAACACAGCACAGAATGCTATAATGAATGCGTTTTACAACCCTAGAACTAGGAGAATTATTTAATGGCTGGAACTATTTCATACTTCAACCTAACTGGTGGACTTAATACAATTCAAGGATTGGGTACAATTAACCAGACTAACAAACGTACCGAAAGTCCCGATATGAAGAATGTTGAGTATTATAAACTTGGTGGTTTAATTACTATGAATGGTAATACTCAATTTGGAGATACCTTCGATAGTCCAATCTCGTTAGGTTATGAATATATATATGGTAACAATAAATATATGATTGTTATTACTACCAATAGTGAAGTGTTTATATACGATAAAGTATCTGGTAGTTTTAAATTAATATTCAAGTTTGAGAATAAAAACACACGTCATAGTATCTGCTCTTTTAATAACGGTATTATAATGAGTAACGGTATTGACGATTTAGTCTTCTACCAGTATGGAAGAAAGGATTTAATAGCAACCAGCGTAAGTACAACAGGTGCTAATAATAAAGTTACAGGTACTAATACAAATTTCCTCACAGAGCTGTCTGTAGGTGATTATATCATACTTGGAAATGATGAGGATATATTTGCTAATAAATATAGAATAGTCTCAATAGAAAGCGATACAGAGCTGTCTCTAGATAGAAATTATCCTACTGCACAAACTTCTGTAGCTTTATATCTTAGTGATTTATCAGCTTGTAATGCTGTATTTAAAACACAAGGAGAAAGTCCTGTAGAAACTGACGTAAGAGGTTTAGCCTTAAACTCTTATAACGGTAGAATATTTGTAGGTGGTACTGATGGTATTCTTTACTACTCAGAGGTAGGACTTATCCACGGATGGGAACAACAATATGGAGCTGGTGCTATCCCTGCATTCTATGATGATAACTCTGACTTTACAGCACTGGGATTGTTTGATAAGTATTTAATAATCTTTAAAAGAGAAAGATGTTATCTACTAGATGGTAATGATACTAATGATACTAATTGGACAGTAACACCGTACTCATTATATACTTGTGATAGTCAACAGTCTTGGATAGACGCTGATAGTTCTTTATTAGTATATTCAAGAAATGCTGGTGGTATTTATCCTGTATTAAAGCGTACAATATATAACCCTATCTTTCAAGGTAGTGAGTTGTCAATGAAGATTAGAGATAGTTTTCAGTTTATCAATGAAGCTAGATTTGATTATATATTCCCAGTATATCATCCAGAAAAGAAGTACGTTATGTTTTATGTGCCGTTATTAACTGGTAAAGGTTCTAATACAGCATTTATTTATGATGTTACTTCTAAGACTTGGCTAAAAAGAGAAGTATCTCAAAATGTTACGATAGCTTTTAGGTTTGATAATGAAATCTATATAGGTACTACTGATGGTAAAATTCTTAAAGAGTTTTCTGGTTTAACTTTTGACGGAAGTCCTATTGAATTCTACTGGAAGTCACCTTCATTTACATTCGGACAAGGTACTAACTTCTTATCAGCTAGAGAGTTTAGAATAAAGATGAGTGAGGAATATACCAATAACTTTAGGGTAAGAAACTCTAGGGATGGTAAGACTACTTATACCGAAAGAAAGATAAACAGTAATGAGAATGCTTTTATTGGTCTTGTATGGGATGTAGATGAGAATACAGAAAGTATTACAGATACCGTATGGGATGAAGATAGTTGGGTAGTAAGTAGTTATATTACTAAACGATTTCCTTTAATGAACCAGATATTTCAGACTATGAGTGTTGAGTTTTACGGTAATGGTTTGAATGAAGCTATGTGTATTTATGGGTTTGAAATAGATGGGGTACAATTAGAGGAAGTACCTTGGTAAAATATGGAGATTAAATAATGGGTAAGAAAACACCTTCAAGACCACAGTATGAGCAATTAGCTGATACTCCGTGGATTACAAGAAATAGAGAATTAAATACTAATTCTTATGCAAATCTTAATACTGCTCTTAATGATTTCCAGAACTTTAATGTAAACAATAATGACTATTATCAATCAATAGCAGACGCTTATACTAATGCTCAATGGAATGATTTAAATAGAGCTTATACTCAACGGGCTAATCAATTAGCAGCTAGAGAAAGACAAAGACTAGGTACATCAGGCTCTAGTTCATCCGCTTACAACACAGATAGTCTCAATAGAAACTATGATTACTTAGCAAGTCAAGTAGCTGCTAACACTGCTAACCAATATAATAATTTAGTTAATCAAGCTTACAATAGAGGATTAGCTAATATTAATCTCTACAATACTTTGTTCAACAATTCAGGTACTGAAACTCAAAGAGTAGATGAAAACAACTGGAAGATAAGATTACAGAACCAACAGAACAAATGGTTAGATGAGGTTGATGACGCTAATAGCGGTTTTAATATTGGTGGTGCTTTAACAGGTGCATTATCTGGTGCTACCTCTGGATTTGCTATGGGTGGCCCTTGGGGAGCATTAGGAGGAGCTGTAATAGGTGGAGCTACTGGAGGTTTTGGAGGTAGTAACCAGTCCAGTTCAACACTAGGAGGACAAGCAGGAGGCTTTTTAAATTCTTTAAATAGTGGTTCTACCTCTAATATATCAAGTCCTAATACTTATCAAACTTTCTCTGGTATAGGAAATACAAATACTGGATGGGGATTAAATACAAGTGATTTAACTAATAATCTTTCTAATAGTAACTTTGAAGATATATGGGGTAGGATATAATGGCAACAATAGAATGGTTATATAACAATTATAAATCAAGATTTCCTGATGGTAGACCTGACCAGTTTCTTAATTTAATGAAAAGGAACTTTCCTAAACAATACAATCAGGCTAAACAATATATAGAAAGAATGGCTAAACAAATAGAGGAAGTTGTAGAAAGAACTACAGAACAACCTAAACAAGAAAAACCTAAACAGTCTACCAAGAAAGTATCCACCTCTAATACCAACATAAATAAAGATTTAGATATTCTCTATGGTAATCAGAATAACAAACCTAAGCTTGATGATATTAAACAAAAGGTTGGTGGTGCTACTAAGTCAGCTCCTAAAGCAACTCCTAAAGCTGGTGGTGTATTAAAAGGTGTAGGTGGTAAGGTTGCTCCTGCTGCTGGTATAGCATTAGAACTTCCTTCTTACTGGAAGAATGTTACTGATGAGAATGCTGACTGGATGTCTCGTTCATTAGATACCTTAGGCTTATTAACTAAAGGTGGGTCTATTATAGCTGGTGCTACTGGTGTAGGATTACTTCCTGCTGTAGCTGGATATACGGGTGGTGCTGGATTACAAAAAGCAGCAGGAGATATTAGAAGTAGAAACGCAACTGATAAACTTCTAGCTAAAGATAGTCTAAAACCTTTAACTCCAGAAGAACAACAAAGATATAATCAGTATATTATAAACAATCAAGATAAAATGATTGCACAAACAAAACAACAGATGAAGGACTTAGATGGGATTAGGAAGTTTTATGAAGGTGCTGAACAAAGATTGTCTGCTATAGATGATACGCTAAACACATCAGAAGCGTCACAATCGATTTTAAGAGGGGTTAATTTTAATGGGAATGTAAATACACCTAAAACTAATTTACCCCCTGTTAAAACGCAATCTGGAGCGTCTGGTAATATTTCTAATAATGTTCCTGTACAACAAAATAATACGGTGGATAAAATTATGGCTAATAATATAAATAGAAATAATACTTTATTAAATGATATAGTAGGTATTTCAAATGTTATTAAAGGAGCTCAAGCTGGTTATCAACAACCTAATGTTGGTGTTACAGAGGAGGAAGTTAATGCTTACTTAAATGCGCTAGAACAAGCAGGTCAAAACTTAACAAGACAAAACCAATTTATCCAAGATTACAGAAATGCTGTAGCTGCTGATGATAGAGCATTAAGACAAGCTCAATTTAATGATGCGTTGCAAGATATAACAAATAAGTTGCAAATGCCTAGCCAAGTATCTTGGGTATCTCCAGAAGGACAGTTAAGAACTATTAATGTTGAGACTAACGCAAGTCCTGCTAATAACGTAGCTAATCTAAAAGCACAACCAACTAATGTAGAGAGATTAGCAAAGGATTACCAACTATCATCTAACTTAGCTGCTGCACAGAACGAAGCTTTACAAAAGAGAGCTGAATTAGCTAGTGCTATGAGGTTAAGTCAAGAGACTGGGCTACCTCTTAATATAGCAGCTAATATGACAGGTACTGATTATGTTAATTACCTTAAACCAATTCAAGAAACTCAACAGAAATTAACTACGCAAGGTACACAAGGTATTATTGACTTAATTAAACAAGAAAGAAATAATATAGCTACCGCTGAAAGAGAAAATGCTAAGGCAATAGCAGACTTAACTACTGAACAGTATAAACAACTTAATGAAAATCAAAGAGCTACTCTTGATAACTGGATGGATTATAAGATTGCTCAAATAGATAATGCCACTAAGTTAGATGTTGCTAGACAATTAGGTGTCAACTCACAAGACCTAGAGAAGTTAAAACAATCAGACCCGTTAGCAGCTATGAAGATTAAAGCTCAACTTATTGAAGCTGCTACTTATTATAACGACCCAATAGGTCAAACAATGTTGAAGGATGTATACGCTCAATTATATCCTGAACAACAAACTGAACAAAACCCTACTGGTATGACTAGAGACCAGTTAGATTATTGGAGACAATTTAAGTAAGGATTTATTAGATGGTTGAATTTAATAGACAAGAAGCTATAAAGGGTGCTATAGAAGGTGGACAATCTATTGCAGATATTAATAGAGGTTTATCTTCTATAGGGCAAGACCCTCTTAGTGAATATGAGCAAACTCTTATTAATAGAGATAGATACGGAATGAATGTTGCTCAAAGGTTTGGTACAGGTGCTAGAGACTTTGCAGCAGGTCTTGCAACTATTCTCGGTAGTCCGTATGTATATGCTACTAATGAAAACTTTAGAGATACTGTTAATCGGAATGTAGCTAATTATGCAGGTCAAGTAGCACGTGGTGAAACTAATGTAGTAAATGATTTTGCTAATATGGTGTTATCTCCTTATGGTGTTACTACAGAAGGTATAGCTAATAATCCAATACAATCTGCTAAGACCGCTGTATATAACGCAGGTGCTGACCCTTTTAATGCTGTGTTGGATACTATCACATTAACTCCTAAAGGTAGTATAGCTAAGGCAGCCTCTAAGTTAGATAATATTCCTACAGTTAGACCTATTAGAGAAGCTTTGTTACCTACTCAAAGAGAAAGAGAAATAAATAGTATCCTCAATATCGGAGACTTGGATGTAGGTAAAAGAGCAGCAAGACAGAACTTTAAAGCTGCTGACCTTGCCAATAGAAAAGGAATTGATAAAGCTGTAGAGGGTTTAACTACTGGTAAATGGGATGAGAAGTATATAGACTTAACCCAAGAACTTAAAGCCTACTCAGATGAGATAGGTAAAGAATTAATAGACTTAGGAGTAGACCCTACCTTTATTAAGAACACTGCAATAGGACAGTTTGTTTTAGAAAATCTAGACCCTAGTAGAACAAAGAATGTGTATCTACAGAATATACAAAAAGCTATTGAAAATCCTACAAAGGAAAACCTAGCTAATATTGGAACTACTCAAAAGACTTTAAATGAGTTGGTTCAAAGAGGAACTAAACTATACGATGAAGGTAAGATAGCTCCTATTACTCAAAGAGGTTTATTTAAAGCTGGGGATAAAACCTTAGTCGATTTAACTGATATAGGTAAAGGCTTATCAACAGAGAGAGTTTATGGTTATGGTACTACTCAAGAAGTAGCAAGTAACTTAGACAGAGGTTATAGGCAATTAGTATCGGAGATAGAAAGAGCTAAACAAGCTCAAATATCTTTTGAAACTCTAGCAGAGAAGTTTGGCAATAGAATTAATAAAGCTGACGCTGCTAAGATAAGTAAGAATGAAGTAGTTATATCTCCAAGAGAATTTAAAGACGGGGTTAAGACTTTATTTAATACTGGTAGACAAAGTGAGATAGGTAACTTCACTAAACAATTATCACAAGGTGGAAGTCCTTCTACTTTAAAGAAGTATGCTAATGATTTATACGTAGTACCTAAGAGAGACTTAGAAGCCTTTACAAATAGGGTTAGAGGTCTTGACCCTAATAGTACAGTAGGAAAGATTTCTGCTGCTGTTAAACCGTTAATGGGTGCGTTTAAATCAAGCGTATTGGTTAAGCCTCAATATATTGTAGGTAACAGAGTTGGTAACTTTGCATTAGGTAGTATAGGTGGTGCTGATTATATTAGTGCATATAGACCTTCACTACAAAAGTATTTACCAGAATATCTATTAACATCCACCACATATAAAGGTTTAGCTCCAGTATTTGAAGACGTCCCTCTTGCTACTACCTTTAAAGATGTGACTAGAGAACTTAAACAATCAGCAGACTTATTAACTAACCCTAAGAGTACATTCGCTCAAAGATTACAGGGTGCTGGTGGTATAGTTAAATCTTCACAAGACTATTTAGCTAGACCATTATTCCAAGCTGAAAGTACGTTAGAAACATTTGATAGAGCTGCTGTGTATTTCAATCAAGCTAAGAAAATGGCTAAAGAATTAAAGGTAGATGTTGATGATTTACTTGAAAGAAGTCTTACAGACCAGAATATACAAAGACAATTGATTGATAGAACTAACTCTGTGTTAGGGGATTATGTAGGTAAGAACTATTATATCTCTCCTGAGTTGCACGAGCTTGGTGCATTATCATTCCCATTCTACAAAGTAGCTACTACTTCTAAGGATGTATTGATAAATCAATTAAGAGATAACCCATTAAGACTTCAAGCATTCGCTAGAAACCCTGCAAGGATTGGTAATGAATTAGAACAATTTGATGTGACGGTAGGACAACAACCAGATGATAGAGATATAAGAGGTGGGTTGACTGTTAAACCTACATATACAAAACGCTTCCCAGCTCAAAAGGTTTACTTCGACTACCATCCTCTATCAGCTCCATTCCAAACATTAAGTAATATATTACCTACTGGTAAGGCTAACGAACCATCCGGAATTTCCGGAGCGTTGGATATGTTGAGTGGTAATATCAATCCATTAACAGGATTATTTAATGCTATGACAGGTAAGGACGCTTGGGGTAATCCAGTTGTAGGTTCTAATAGTTATGTTGTAAATGGTAAAGTAATAACTCTTGATAATAATGGTAATCCAATTCCTCAAAAGGAACCTGATGTATTAGGTGGGTTTACTGGATATTTGTCAAGAAACTTTAGTCCAGTAGCTACATTCTTAAACCAAGCATTATTACCGACGATAGCTACAAGAAGTGGACAAGTATATTATCAACCAACTAACAGAAGTATATTAGGTCAAATTGGAGATAATCGGATACCTTATCTAATGGAAGGTAACCCTAATAAACCAATACTTACTCCTATTGAGAATGAGTTTAGAGTAGGTGGATTTAGATTTAGAGATAGTTACTTCCCTTATGATAAGAGAGTTACTCCAAGAGATATTAATATGTTAATAAGACGTAGAGGTCGTAATTATAGACTACAAGAAAGCAGGAGGTAGAATATGGTATGGGAGATACCCTATACATTTATAGCTGGTACTAAAGCAAAAGCTAATGAGGTAAATGGTAACTTTACTTCTATTAAGCAATTTGTAGACCAGCTTGAAAGTAACTTAGCTACAGCAGAGTTGGATATAAACAATCTTGAAACTAATAAAGCGGATATTAATGGTAGTCAAAATGAAGTGTTTCAAGTAGCTAACGCAGAAAATAATAAAGACGCTGTAAACCTAGAAACATTAAAAGCTCAAACAGTAAATAGCTTAGACGTAATTAGAGGGTTTATTCCTTTTATGAGTAATGCTACAACTATATCTTGTACAGCAGGTAATTGTTGGGATAGTACCTGTGAACAAATGATAAATTCTTATACTGTATTATCACTACAGGATACTGCATTAGCTGCCAATACTACTTATTATATATATGTATGTTATGATAAGGAAACCTCTAGTTGTAAGTTAGCATTCTCGACTAATAGTACAACACCAACATTACCAGCAGGATATGATTACTTTAGAATAGTTGGTAGTTTTACAACAAACAGTAGCGGTAATATAGATACAGTTTATCCGATTGGTTCAGTTGATTTATCAAGTAGAACTGGATTTATTGGTACGTACATTGGTGCTCTACCAATAAATTCAACAACTGTAGCAACACAAAACTGTTTTGTATATACTAAACTTGCTGGCAACGGTGCTTACATTATAGTACAAATAAATGGTGTAGAAGTATCTTGCCAAACTAGTGGAAGTAAATGGTATAACACAACTACTACTCTAATTCCTGTTAAAAAAGGACAAATTATTACTATAGCAGGTAATGGTAGCGTAGGAGCGAGCCTTATAAATATGATTTAGGAGTATAACTATGGTAGATGATTGCAATAGATTAGTAGTAGAAATAAAACAAGGAGAAGCTAGAGGGTTTGGATTTACTATACAACAAAAGGTGTTCAATACAGAAACACAAGAGTATGAAATAAAACCTTTTGACCTCACAGGTATGGAAGTACATTTCCAAGTTAAGATTGCTCCTTACTTTAATCTACCTAGCTTGATAGATAAAATAATATCCGAAACATCAAGCGAAGTGGATGTTGGTCTAATATCTTATCCAACAGAAGGTAAGTTTAAGGTACAAATAACAGAACAAGAAGCATTACGTAATCCTTATGATTATGCTTTAATTATAACGGTAGTAGATAAAGATACTAAGTATATTATTTCTGGTGAAGGTAATACATCTGGTATCTTTAGAGTTTGCAAACAATAGGAGATATAAGATGGCAACAAATGAAAATAATCCTTGTACCTGTACTACTCCAGAGTATACAATAATATTAAATCAACAAGGCCCTTCTGGTAGGCAAGGAGCAACAGGACAGAATGGATTTAGTCCAATAATAGCTGTTGGTACAAATACAAGAGATACATATAATCTAGTAATTACTACAGCAGATGGTGTTATAACAACTCCTAACTTAATATCAGAACCGATACCTAGTGGTGGTATTAATGGTCAGGTATTAACTAATTTTGGTAATGATGTTTATGGTTGGGGTACACTGCCTAATGCTACAACCGAGTCACAAGGGGTAGTATATTTATCAACTGATGAAGATTTTCAACCTGATGAAGAAGGTAATGTGGATGACACTACAGCTTGTACTCCACAAACAGTAGTTGATTATGTTCAGAGTGTGGGCTTACCTATTGCTTCTACTACTACTCTTGGTGGAATTAAAGTAGGTGATGGATTATCGATAACAGATGATGGAGTACTAAGTGCTAGTGGTGGAGGAAGTGAACTAAACCACATTCAAGATACTGAACTCGGTGTTCAAATAGATGATGGAGACCCTATACCTCAAACTGGAACTTATTATTATAAAAATATAGAATTAAGGAGTGTCTCTTCTGCTAGCATAAGTGACCCGAGTGTACAGATTGAAGCTTACGTATACACATATCAGGATGGTACTCTTGAGCAAAGAAATCAAGAAACTATTATAAATGTTAGTTCTGGACAGTTTTCGGTAGGGAATTCTAATACACAATTAAGACTACATAGTAGTGATGAAATACAAGCAGAGGTAGATTTAGGAGTTCCTAAGGTTGTAACTACTGGACTAAGATATAAAACTCTAACTAGTACAGAATATGAGGCATTATCAACAAAAGACGCAGATACAATGTATAGACTTACTGATACTAATGAAGTATATCTAGGCACTATCCCTTTAACAGGTGGAGCTAGTGCTCAATATAAAACATTACTAATAAACAATTATGATAATGCTACTCAAACAAACTTAGGCGGTAGCACTACAGTACAAGTAACAGATACGGAGGTATAACGAATGTTATTAAATAATTTTAGAAGGGTATTGGTAAATACAATATCGGGCAACCTTGGCCTATCTCAAACAAGGGGTATGACTGGAGAAGTAAAAACAACTGGGGGTTCAGTGTATAAACCCAGTAGCCCAAATTATATAGACTCTCCACAAATAGGTGGTTTACAGTCCAACTGTAATATTTGCACAAGCGGTACAAATTATGATAGTACAAGTATTCCAACTGGGAATTTTAGTTTACAAGGGTGTGAAATATATTTAGGTACTGGTAATGTTACTCCAACTATTGATGATTATAAACTTTCAGGGGAGCTAGTAACTGTCTTAAAATCTCAAGAACAAAGTACAACTGCTAATAATAATAGTATTACATTTTCTGCTATAGCAACAAATAATACCGAAAGTCCTGTAACTATAAAGGAAATAGGGTTAGGAGGATATTATAGTAATCCTAATTGTGTATTCCTATTAACTAGAGATGTGTTAGCTACTCCTGTAACTCTAAATACTGGAGATAGTAAAACATTCTCGATTACAATAGACCTTAGAAGTTTAACAGATACTACAGTAAATGAATAACTAGGAAGGAGATATTTGATGGCTTGTAAGAAAAGACGTAAAAGAGGTAAATAGTTAGTTATTAAATCTAAGGGTACTAGAAGGCGTCTCAAGACGGGGTAAATATTAAACTATCCTGTCTTAAACAAACCCTTCTTAAAATTGATTGTAGATACCTTAAATAAAAGGAGATATATTTATGGGATTATTTAATAAAATTAAAAACTGGTTTATCAAACGTAGGATAGAAAGAATTAAAAGAGACTTACCTAAGTTTAAAAATAAACTAAGAACAGTACTACTTGTAGGATTACAGAAACTAGATACTGATAAGGTTGATAAAGTAGAGACTCAACTTATCATCTTGGGTATTCAAGCAGCTCAATCTTACTTTGGTTGTAATGTATTAGATGATGAGATTAAGAAAACAATAGCAGAAGAAGTAGTAGAAATACTAGGTAAGATAAATCGTAAAGCACAAGATATAGTGGAGGGTTAATAGATGGATATAAACAATATAGTATCACCAGAATTATTAAGACAATATCAGTCTTATACCCAACGTTTTCCAGAAGGTACTTCCCAACAATTCTTTAATTATATAAGAAGAAACCAACCTCAACTAGCTAATTATGCAAGAAGATTATTAGGTACAGAAGCTAGAACATTGAGAGGTCTTGGACCCGTTGGAGATATTGTTTATTATGGAACGCTTCCAATGAGAAAGGATGAGATACTTAAAGAGTATAATATGTATATAGATGATAATGGAAATATAACAGGTAGGATTTAAATGTCAATAGATATAGATAAACTAGATAAAACAAAAACATATGTAGTACTTGAATGGGGAACATCAAAGATATCTAAACTAATAGACAGGTTTACAAGAGAGTTCTTTCCTTCTGCTAGCTTTAGACCTTCCCACGTACTAGCTCTTATATACAATAGAGGTTGGTGGATATACGAGAGCCACCTCAAACCAGAACCTAAGTATAAGATACCTAGTGGTACAAGGAAGTATAGATGGAAGATATTTGAAAAGGTATTCCCTAAGATTATATATTCTACTGGTGCAGTATATCCGTTAGAGTTAGATGTTAAGCAACTAGAGAATAACTTAGGATTACCTTATGGGGTTAAGGATATTATAGAGTTTGTCAAAGTAGTTCTCTCTCCTCATTACGACCAGATGAATAGAAAAGGTATGATATGTAGTGAGTATATAGCTACTGGATGTACTGCTATAAGAGAATATTTTAAATCAGCTCCTTATAAAATAACTCCAGCTCATTTCTTTAAATACTTTATAGAAAACAAAATCCACCCAGTATAGGAGGAAGGTATGAAAATAAACAAAGAAGGTTTATCTATAATTAAACAATGTGAAGGTTGTAGGTTAAAAGCTTATTTATGTCCTAGCCTAATACCTACAATCGGCTATGGTCATACTACTGGTGTTAAATTAGGAGACATTATAACACAAGCTGACGCAGATAGATACTTACTTCAAGATATAAAAAGATTTGAACAAGCTGTTTCTGCGTTAGTTAAAGTACCTATTAATGAAAACCAGTTCTCCGCATTAGTATCTTTTGCTTTTAATGTTGGAGTTGGCAATCTTAAATCTTCTACATTACTAAAGAAATTAAACCTTAGAGATTATAAAGGTTGTAGTAATGAATTTGATAGATGGGTATATGGTAGTAATAAAAAACCATTAGAAGGTTTAAAGAAAAGGAGAAAGTTAGAAAGAGAATTATTTAATAAGAGTGTAACCCAGTAATAGCTTAACGATTAATTTTAAGGTATCTACAATACGAATTGACAAGGGTAGGATATGATTAGGATAACTTATACCTAAAAAGTATTTAAGCTGTCTTAAATCTAATCCTAGCCCTTTATGATTTAATAATTTAATAGACAAAAAGAAATCCCCCTCCGTTATGGAAGGGGATATTTTTATTATTTAAATTTACTTTTCATATCCAAGATAGCTGATGCGATATCTTCTTGTACTCTATTAGGTTGTACTGTTTTATAATCGTACTCAAACTTTTTAGCTAGGTTACCTACTATAACATTAATAGTTAATACATCATCTTGAAGTCCTGCTGTACAATTACATTTCTGTTTACGTACATAATCTACAATACTCATAACATCTATTCCCATTATTTATCCTCCTTAATAAACTTTACTGTTGCTAAACCTCTTGCAATAAAATCTATTTGTTCTTCTGTTAGAGAATGTTCACCATTCATAATCCAATCAATTGCGTGGAGTATTTCGTGGTAGTAACATTCCTTCTTTTGTTGTTTATGTTGGTCATTTCTTATTTGTATTTTTTGTTCAGGTGGGTTGCAAGCCCCTAGACATTCTTGATTATTGACTATAATTATTCTATCATCTTCTATAAAATCTACCTCATATTTATACCCCAGAATTTCTACGTGCTTAATCATTACTCCTCCTTTATAAACTCAGTATAACTAAAACCTTTAGATACTTCTGTAGCACTAGCCATCATTAATCTCGTGAGTGCGTGGGATAGATGGTCATCCTGTGTATCTCCACTATATAAAGCTAGTAAATGAAGTAATGCGTGGTTAACGTGTTCCTCTTGTGGGATTAGTCTCCAGTTATTAGGAGCATATCTTGTAGCTCCATACTGTAAAGTCTTGCCAATCATCATTAACCTTTTAGAGAAATCAGGTTCTAACGTTGATGCAGCAGCTGTAAAGCCATCTTTTTCTTGGTGATACATTCCCCAACATATAAGTTTAATTGCTTCCAAAATGTTACAAGGTTTGTCTAACTCTGATAATATATCTTCACATTCGTTACCTAAGAATAATGGGTCTATTAAATGGATGGCTGCTGGAGATTTAGATTGTTTACCACCATCTTTATTAGTTACTATCTCTGCGTCTGTTCCCATACCTTCAAATAAATCATCCATTAGTTTCCTCCTAATCTAAATTCCTTTAATAAGTCATCACCCCAAGTACAAGCCCTTAGAAAATTAAACAATCTCTCCTCCATCTGTTCTTTTACAATCAAAGCATTAAATCTATATACTACTTGTGTATCTTTATCTACATACTTAAGTTCATAATAATAATCATCAGCCACCATTAATCCTCCCTATCCTCTGATAGTATATCTATTAAATCTTTTTGTTCTTGTATTTTTCTCATTAACTTCTTACATAAAGATTTATATGTTTTGTTTTCTATTTCAAGCTCTATAAACTTAAAATAGTACTTTAATCTATTCACTCAATACACCTCTTAAACTTTCTAACTGAATACATAGCTGCCTATCTTCTGCATTAACACAGTTAGGATATAATATCTTAATAGATAACTCATCTCCTATTACCCAAGCTACTGGTATAAAAGCTACTATAGCAAATCCTAATAAAAATTTTAATCCTTCTGTCATTTCTTTACTCCTATTGTTTTTAAATAAATACTTAACATATATCTCTTTAATAATTTATTGTTTACGTATTTATAACGACTATTAAACATAATATTACTAAATAAATATTGATAAAGATTATATAAATCATATCCTTTATATATCCTTCTTTTTATCACTAGGTAAATTCTCCCAACATTCCTGACAAATAAACATATAAGGTGTTTCGTATCCACTAACAAATTCTGTTTTAAGTTTATATCCTGCCATCTTCATATCTTCTAAACACATATTACATCTATGGGGGTATTTAGATTTCTCATACATATCTTTTGTTCTCTTGATACCTATGATATCTAGTGCCTTAGCAAACATTTCATCTTCTACCATATATAAACCTCCTTAATATTACTGTTGTTATACTTGTAATTAAAATAAATTCTACCATTACTTATTCTCTAACTTCTTTATTATCTCCTTTAATACTACCTTTTTGTACTGGCTCATATCACTTCGATTATCCATATCATATACAAATATATCTACTCTTGGATTGTCAACTTCTATACTACCAGAAGTATATACAACGAAAGGAATGTTTTTTGAATTATCATCTGGTAAATGTCCTAGCTCTACCATAGCGTCCTCAAAAAACTTCTGATGGATTGCCAGTATATTGCCTATATCGTGCCTTCTTTTATCCCCTTTATGAACTTTGTAAACTATCATAACCTTATTGTATACTGGTTTATCTTTTAATTGTTCAGCTATTAATTCTTTATATCTTATCTTAGCTGTGTTTAGTAGCCTGAAATGAAAGTTACGATACTGATTTGTATTTAGAATAAATTTAACATCTTTATCTTTCTTCTTAGAGTGGGCTACTACTATCTCTAATGGTGATTGTATTTTGTACATTACCCCTCCTTATTAATCTTTGTAAAATGTTTGAAAATCTATATTCATTGATACAATATTTTCGCTCATTATTCACCTTCACTTTCTTCTAATTGTTTTCTTGCTTCCTTCATAATCATTTCTGCTGTTAGCTCTGCTACTGCATAAGGACTTTTGTTTATTTGTTTCTTGAAGCAATCAGGGTTTTTAACTTTCCAATCTACAGATAAACCTTCTATTATATAAGGAAATACTACTGTTATTATATGGGAAGCATCTTCTATATAATAATCAACCATAGCTCCTCTCAGTCTATAATCCTCACATCTACATAATTGAGAATATAGCATCTGTTTTAGTATTATAAACTCTTTACTTAACTTAGGAGCTACAACATCTTTAGTTTCTTTCTTGAATAATGATTTAATATTCTCTAACATATCTACTCCTCTAACAATACACATTTAATCTTACCATCAACAATTGGTATTGGTGTTACTGCAAAGCTATCCTTTTCAACATATCCATATAATATCCCAGCCTGCCAGTTGGGGTCGTCTATATATTCTGGGTTTAAATCACAAAGACAGAAGCTTTCAAACCAAGCTAGATATCTCTCAGGAGTACGGTAATAGTATGCCCCACCTCTATGGGTATTTTGAGTTACTAATGTTTTCCCCTTACTTCTGACTATTAAAGTCCCATTATCTACTGATACACAACTTACTCGTCCGTTATATGGTACTACTGTAACGTTGTCCCTAGTGATACAAGTTAATGGATTAGTGTTTACTGTTAGTATTGAATGGTTTAATCTTTTAAGTTGACTGCTTCTAATACCGTTTTTACTAAATATTTCTTGCAATAAATCTAGTTCAGTAGTTTTCTTGCTACTTATTTGATAGCTATTCTTAGCGTCTTTATTTTTATTACCATCAGTAAGAGAATATTCATCAAGAATAATTAATGCTTGTTCCTTATTAGCATCCTTTAGAATAGTTGGCAAATGTTTACCAGTAGGGAAGTAAGTGTTTATAATAGGCTTTGCATATCTAGTCTTAATTCTGATTTTAGTAGTTCCAAATTTTGTTTTTGCCTCACTATAATCATACCCCAACTCATTTAATAACGCTTTTAGGTGGGTTATTTTTCTTTCCTTTTTTAAATGAAATCTTACTCCATAGTCCTCTAAACTACCATCTGCTGAGATGTTAACCAATAAACGTATAAAAGCTTCTGATAAATCTATTCCTTTTGACTCATTATTCAATGCCCCACACATAAACTTGTAACGCTTACTAGTAGTTGCAAGATACTTAGCATCAAATTCTTCTAGTTTATTACTATCCTTATTAAAGCCTAACAATCCGTGCTTATCGGTAACCATTATATCGACAACTGTAGATTTTATATGGTACAGTTCTTTATAATTATCATAAACAAACTTGTCGTTTACTTTGTTAAATTCAAAGGCTTGAGTATCTTTATTGATAGTCCCTACAGTGTCTCCGATATTAACATCAATAATAGGCACCCACCCAGTTGGTGTTAATACTTCAACATCCTCTGAAAAACAATGCGAACTAATACCACTACTGTCGTGCTTTTCCAGTTCTCCACGTGCTGTATATGCTGAGAACTTCCTAACCATATCACCGTGGATAATCTTAAGACTCCCTAGTTTAAAACCTTTGTCTTTATATTCGATATTAAATTTATCTAACCCTAAAAGATTAGGAAGCTTTAGTGCGTCAAGACTATACAGCTCAGGATGTTTCTTAAGATAGCGTTCTAGCCTTGAACAATTACCAGTGATAGCCACCTTTCCGTCTATCCTAGTTATTAATGTTCCATTTTTTGTAGTCAGGCAATAACTGTAATTGTTATAACTAATCTTTTTTATTGATTGTTGTTGTCTTCCATATTTGTAATTAGTTTGAAACATTAATGTTTTAGTTCTATTTTTACCATTAAAGCCACTTGTGGACTCTACTTTAATTTTAGTTGCATAACCGTTTTTAATACAAACCTCTTGAAGAATATCTAAGTCATTATCGTTTACACTATAGAAATAATTTCTTTGGTCTTTTTTAGAACCATCAGTTATTACAATAGTATTAATGAATGCTTCAAAATGTTCACCTGTTAGGTTTTTAAATTCTTGTGGAAATTGTTTCTTGCCATTTAGTAGATTGAATATTACTCTTGCATCCTCTCCGTAAATTCTAATATAATAAGGTTGTAATTTATTGACACCATATTTCTTGCAAAGTCTAAAGGTATATTTAATATTCATCTCTTCAAGTAAATCCTTGAGTGCTTCTATTTTTCTAGGCTTGCTTAATTTAAATTGTATTCTCTTCTTTCTATCACTATAATTTACAATACATCCATCTGTTACAACCCAAGTTAATAATCGGACTTCGTTGACAGAGAGCTTACCATTATAAGGGATTAGAGTATTTGAACACGGCTTTATTAAATGGGCAAGATTTTTTGTCTGCTCATTATATATATCTTTAGCTAATACTTTTTCATCTCCTAATAAGACTTGATGCCTATCAGATACTACTTGTTTACTCATTCTAGTTTCTATCTCAATCATCTCTTTTTGGTATGATTTAATATAATCCTGAATAGTATCAGTAACAACACAATCTCTTTGGATATCGTAATTTAATAAAGTAACTTTCCTGCGCTGTTCAACAATATCTTTAACATTAACCCACCCATCAGTTGTTAATATATCAGTTCTTTTATCTAAGCAATGATTCCCTTTTACAAAGACTATACGTGCATTTGGGGCAAGTTGGCGTAGTTTCTTAAAGAACTTTTGAGCCATATCTATCTCTTTCTGTAAGCTATTAATTCTAGCAGGGTCTTTATCAAAAGAACTTACATCATAGAAATCTAAGATATCTCCGTTAAGAATTATTGTATCAATTGGATGTTGTTCTAAGAATTCATAAACAGCCTTTAAAGCTTTATCATCTTGATAAGGAAAGTGTATATCACTTAGTACTATAAACTTATTCTTCATTATTCAATCTCCTATTAGTTTCATCTACTATATCTTTCCAATAAGGGTCTATTTCTACTGGGGTATAACAAGAATAAATCCCTTTATTACATTGTGACTTACCAATACCTCCCCACGTAACAATTAGTTTATTTATTTCACAATCTATACACGAACCATATTCCATTGTTCCATCAGGATGACTTTTATACATCCACGTTATTCTTCTAAAATGTTTACAACGTCTCATTCCTTAACCTCTATAAACTCTGTAACGCTACCATTAAAGTAATAGGGTATAACTCTACAAGCGCCTTCTCTATTCTTTAGTACAATGACTTCTGCTGTACCTTTGTTATGTGGGTTATATATCTCATCTCTATATAATCCTATTACTACATCTGCGTCTTGTTCTAAGTCTCCACTCTCTTTTAAGTCAGATAGGATAGGTCTCTTATCTGGTCTAGCTTCTAATGCTCGGGATAATTGTGCTAGTGCTATAATAGGTACATCGTATTTTAAAGCTAAACGTTTTAGACCTGTTGATATCTCCCCTACTTTCTCCCTCTTATCTTGTTGGTATCTATTATCTGATTGCATTAATTGGATATAATCTATAACAACTAAATCACAACTCCCCTTGTCCTGTTGTATTTTAATTATATTTTTCTCTACTGTTGATAGAGTACACTTAATATTATCATCTATAAATAAATTTAAATTAGTTATACTATCACCAACACTGGCTATTTTGTCAAACAATATATCATCTTTAACGTTAGCATTACTAATCATATCGTTATTAATCTTAGCTCTCCTGAATACACTACGCTTAGTATATTGCGATACCTTCATCTCTAAAGAATGGAATAATACATTATGGTCTTGTGCTACATATTCTGCTATCTGTTGTACTATTGATGATTTGCCCAACCTCGGTCTTGCTCCTATGATGTATAGTCTACCCTTGCATAATCCTGAAATGGTTTTGTCTAGCTTAGGAAATCCGGTAGAGAGACCAAAGATTTTATCTTTAGAGTATACAACCTTCTCAACCTCATCTATAACATCCATAAATCCTGACGCTAAACTATTAAGATTAGTAGTAGTTTTAGATAATAGTTTAGTAGTGATAGTATTTTCTATATATTTCAATACATCATCTACGTCTTCTTGTTTTTCTAATAATCCTTCACATTCCTTTAAGATAGAACTAAGAAATCTTTTCTTGCTGTACTTAATTATAATCTTAATTAATTGTTTATAGTTAGCTACAGTAATTATGTTATCAATTAATTCTTGTAACTTTTCCTTACCGCCTGATTGTTCCAACTGTTCGGAAAATCTTAATTGTTCAGTAAGAGTAACTATATCTACTTGCTTACCCTTCTTTGCAAGGACTTGAATGTTTTCAAATATAGTTCTTAGTTGTCTATCAAAGAAGTCTTGTGGAGATAACTCATTAACTATTATACCTAACTTCTCTTGTGAGGTTAAGCATATAGCTATTATATTTTCTTCTGCTTCTTTATTATATAGTGTATCTATTTCCATATTAATATTCCCAGTTTGTTTTTCTAATAGTTTGTTTAACATATCTACCAAAATATTTACAAATATTAATAAAGTTAATCAGTTGGATTAAGAATGTTCTTTTATCAGCAAACTTAAACTCAACACTTTCACATAATAATTGTGAAATTGTAAATTTAACACCACATATTTTCGGTAAAGAAAGTTCAAATAACTTTATAAAATTGTTATTGTTATCTTCAAAGTCGGGATATATTTCAATGTCATTTAATTCATAGTCTTGTATTATTTCGGGTTTAACTCCGCAAACATTACATAGCTGCTGTGATAGGTTAATCATTATCTATTCTCCTATAATTAAATTAGGGTACTGTACTAATAAGAACTCTACTTCTGGATTGTTTATTCTAAGGGGGCTAGGAAGCTCATTAATATATCTTTGTGCCTGCTCCTCATTACTTATATCCTGAAAGCATAAAGTCTTGTTTACGAGGCTTGTAGCAGCCTGAGGATTTTCTTCTTCAAATCTTTTAGCAACCCAACCTTTAGTTAGTCTATAGTAATGGGAAATTTTATTATATTCTTTTAATCTTTGTCTAGCTACCAACTCATATGGAGCCTTTTCTTCTAGGTAAACTATGTAATCATATAGTATCTCTATTGTGCGGTGGAAATATAAATCACCTAGTTCTTCTAATATCCTTTGATATTCCTTAGAAGTAAGTCTTACCTTCCCATTCACATCCTGAATACCTTGTCGGTTAAACTTTAAACATCTAGCTCTATGGATATCAAATCTTTCTAGTAATATCTGGTATGCTTCCTTAGCATTCTTTTCTGATAAGGTACTAACATAAGCTATTAATGTTTCTTTAGCTGTTAGTTTAGCTGGCTTAATCTTTTTCATATTCTATTATTCCTATATCATCTTGTATTTCTATTACTTCTAATATCTTTTCTATTGTAGTACCATCATCTTGTTCTACCCACATATTGTCTCCAACCTTAACAAAGAACTCATCAGGATAACAAACTTCTACTGTTTTATCTTCTACTTCAAACCATTCATCATCCATCATTCCTTCTATTGGGGCTGGGGAACTGTGAAGATAACCATATCCTGTTACTAAAGTATTAATTGTTTCAGTTTTATTATTGGATAGTTCAGCTATTAAGGTTGCTAATCCTTTTATCTTAACGTAATGTTTACTCATCGTTACCGTCCTTTCGCTTAGTCGATTATGTCGAGAATAGTTTTTGCAATTCTTCTAACATAATCTTCACCATCCAGAATTTGTTCACAAATTCCAGCAATATCACTTAGTTTGTTTTCAAGCTTTCTGTTCTCTATAGTTAGTCTTATAGACTTTTTCGCAAGCTCCGTGTCCAAGCCTTTAAAGTATTCATCCTGATTTGTAAAATTAAAATTATTTTCTGTCATTTCTAACTCCTCTAAGGCTTGTATTGATATCTTAAGTTTTTTCTCTAAATCTTTAATTACTTCTCGTTGCTCTTGTATATATTCAACTTTAAATTTCAATTCAGTATGCAGCTCCTCGCATTCCTGCGTCTTGCGGGCAAGTTGTTTGTAATAACAATTATGTCTGTTTTTGCATGATGAAATTATATGTGTGTCTTCTTCACAATTACAAGCGTAACCGTAGAGCTGATTAACTATTAATTTATCACATTTACTTACATCCACGCCGTTTATTATTATCTGTTCTTTATCTGTCATACATCACCTCTATCTTTCTAATATTCTTTACTCTACTAATTGTACTAGGATGGGTTAGTGTTTGTTTACCTATAAATTTTTCAGGTACTATTCTTAATAACCCTTCATCTAATTTACTAGGATGACCTTTTGATAAAAGTAAATGAGTAGCTAATGTATCTGCTTCTATCTCATTATATACTTTATGATTTTTAAATTCCCACATAGATATAGGTAATCTTTTATTTAATAACTCTCTTGTACGTTGAGGATGTTGAAGTAGTATATGTGCTAGTTCGTGATATAAGATACTTCTTAATTCATCCTTAGATAATCTTTCAAGTATTCCTGTATAGATAAAGATAGTTACTCCATCTGTATAAGCATTAAGTTCATTTCCTTTTATTGTTTTAAATAAACATACTCTTTGATTTTCTATACAAGTATTACTAACATCCTTTAATACTTCTATTTGTTCTTCTTCTGTAGCACTGAATGCTGTTAGTGTAACAGAAAAAGATAATATAAATCCTATTAATAATGCTTTTAATAATCTACTTATCATAACATATCCTCTGTATCTACTGGGTTTAAACCATTCCCATTCTTGTAATACTTCATCCAATCTTCTTTATAAATTAAATCTACTTGTGTTATTCTTTCACTACAATTATATTTCTTATTATATATACTATCTGTTCTACCTACTATAAATATATTATCACCTACATCTATTTCAGCTAGTACATAATTAATTAGTTGTCCTTTAATAAAACATCTTACTGTTGCGTCTGTTAGTTTAATTCCTGATGGACTTGTAGTATGACGTACCATTATCTTTGTTTTACCAGTGATAATCATAAAAGGTCTCTCATTCATTGAAAAGTCTGTTATTTCTTTTACAGTTAAATGGAGGTATTCGTTGCTCCCCTGACTTATGTACATCCTTCCTCCAGTTCTCTTCTGCTTTATTTATTTCCTTTGTTTTATATTTACATAATAAAACATACTTACAACCTTATTATATAACTTAATTAAGAACTCCAAAACATCTACTCTTATATTTACTCTATCAATTCTTTGTGCTATATATACCAATAACAATAAATTATAAATAGTCACAACCGTAGATATTATCATCATATATAACATTATTATATCTCCTGTATATTAAACTTATCTCTAAGGTACTTACATCCTTCATCTACACTCCGTAAATAATACGGAGTACCCATTATGTATTGAATTGCTTTTTGTCTATCTTCTATTATCTTATAATCCACTTGCGTTGCAGCTCTGATAATGTTATCAGTATATTCAGATATCCTTTCCTTCATAGCTAGGTTGATACCCCATTCTTTTAGTTTTTTATATGGGTTCTTGAATGTTCTACCTGTCTTAGCTATAAGTTTATCCAACAATACGCAAGCATTACTTGTAATCTCAAATCCATATTCTTTAATCAAACCATTATATTGTTTATTAGTAATCATAAAGTTTTCAAACTTCGTATATCCTGTTGTAAGTTTTATTTGCTTGTATTCTTTTAGTTGCTCTTTAGTTAGTGACTTAATTGCTATCTTTTCTTTTCTTTCAAGATGGTTAAGTATCTCATTAAGATTATTAAACACAATCATCAACATATATCTATTGACTAGGAGTTCGTGTACGATGTTTATTCTAGTATATAGTTCTTTATATCCATTACTCATCTAATACAACCTTTGTTCCTTTAACTATTATCTTGCCTTCTTTTTTTTGTATCTCTATCAATCCCATCTTCTGTAGTTTATTTAATGCTTTCCATAATCCTGATTTACTTTCATATCCAAAGTAATCATAGTCTGTTGAATAACCAGTAAATACTACATAATCTATTACTCCATAGTACACATCTATAAACTCTGATAAGAGTTGTTCATATAACCTTAATAATCTAGGTCTCTTCATTAGTTCTATAAATTTTAGTATTGGTAATTCTATTGCACTGTACATAATATCTTCCTTGCTATTTTTTGTATAAACTGTTTTGCTCTATCATCAGATACTTCTATATACTTTGTAGGTTTATCGTTCACCATTAAGGAAAAGGTTTTAGTATAAGTATCGTAATTTAATAACTTGTAATCATTAGCAATCCAACACGTTGTATAAGAATTAGTATCATAACTACCGTATAAATTAAATCTCATTTGAAGTTTCCTCCTTTTTACTGTACGGTAAATTTCATATTGATTTATTACCCTTAAAACTCTTTTATTACCGAGCGGTAAAAGAAAATAGGCTGGTCTTATGGACTGTTTCCTGCCAGCCCTTACCTTCCCCCCTCTTATTTAATTATCAATCCATACACTAACTCATCATACAACTTCGGATTATTATTCTTATCTAAGTAAACTAAGTTTTCTTTCATTGTACCTTCGTGTTGAAATCCTAAGTCTTTAAGTAGTTTAATTATACCATATCCACATTGAGGTACTGTTGCGATAAACTTCCTGATATTGAAATTAAGAACTGCATAATCCTTGAAGTATTTCATTATCTCTCTTGATTGTTTACCCCAGAATTGTTTAGGTATTATAGCGTGTACTTTGCAAGTTATTACCTGACCTTTATATTTCCACATATCACCGAGTGAAAATACTCCACATATATTATTATCATTATTTAATACAACGAACACATTAGTAGAACGTATTAAATCTTCAAGGTAATTTCCTAGTGTTACTCCACTATCCTGACAAGTTAGGTCTAGTATCTTATTCCTTTGCTCATCATATATATTATAGATAGCTTCTATCTCTGTTTGATAAGCTCTATCCCATTTAATAGGTACCACCGTGTACTCTGTTATTAAACTTTCCATCTATTACTTTCCTTTTCTTTTCACAAAAGATACATAGCTTATTGTTTAAAGTTATTGTTTTAATTTTTCTTACCTCTCTTATTCTCTAATATAAAAGATGTTACCCAAGGGCCTAAAAAGAACGCATAATCCGCAGGGTCTAATCCTCTAGCTTTAATTGTATCCATAAATACTTGATACACATCTAATCTTTCATTAATAAATTCTTCTGGAGTAGGTAGTGGAGGTGGTGGAGTTTGTTGTTGATATCCTCCCTGTTGTTGGTATCCACCTTGCTGTTGTTGATAACCTGCTTGTTGTTGTCCATAACCTTGATTGTTTTTTCTGTAACCGTATGCCATTACTTGTCCTCCTTTGTTTCTTTAATTAGTTTGTTTAACTTCTCTATATTTTTTATGCGCTGTTTGATTAAGTAATCTATAAAATTTATTACATCTGGGTTACCTTTTATATCGACACTATAATAAAACCCTACGGTAAAAGATGGTTCGTATTCATATATAACGTATTCATTGTACTTACTTTTATACAATTCTCTATACTCAATATTATATTCATCTAATAAATTGGTAATAAAGGTTTTATATACTGGTTCGTAATCACCAAGATGGTATTTATATTCTTTTTCCTTCTCAGCCATTGGGCAACTCCTGATATTCTTTATAGTTTACGACTCCTGTTTGTTGATTGTACTTGTTATATCCTATAATAGTTGCAAGTATTCTATTCTTTTCAAAGTCTGTTTCTTCCAATCCATTATCAAGGTATAATTGCTTTACTGATTGGTAGGTTAATATCTTTTCCTCACATACTTTATCAAACTTCTTTTCTCCAAAGTTAGGAATACCTTTATATCCATCACAAGTATCACCTGTTAGTATCTGTTTAAATAAGAATAGTTGTGCTTCTTCTGGAGATATAACTTCATAATCGTTATTGTTATTCAAATCTCTAAACACATTACAAGGGAATGAATAAAAGTCTTTATCGACTGTTACAAGTATTTTCTTTTGTCCTTGATGGAAGAGCGGGTCTTCAAACATTATCCGGCAAGTGTCATCACCTTCGAGGTTAGGTAGTGATATCAAATCAAAGTTCTTTTCTACTAACTCTTTTAACTTATACCATATATCAGGTTTAGCAGGTCTATTAGATTTATAATCTGGATATAATTGCTTCCTGAAATTATCTTTATCTGATACTACTAGATAAAAGTTATTAGTTAGTAGCGTACTACATAATCTATCTATCTCACCATCAAGAAAGTCTAAACTCTTATCTAAGTCAAATACTTCTGTATAGATATTTTTTTCAATAGGAAATAAAACCTTACTTGCTGTCATAGCTTTATAGATATAACTATCAAAGTCTATTATTAATACTGGTGAATTATAATTCATTTTATCCTACCTTCCTTAGAATTACATTAGGAGTTTTCTTTGGTTTAAAATTTCTATTCTTAATACTTCTCTTAACAGAATTAATAAACTGTTTTCTAATATAATCAAATTCTCTTGTAGTAAATTCTGTGCGTTGTTCTATTTCTTTTGGAGTATATCCTTCAACAAAATTCATCTTTAATAATTCTTTTTCATCTTCACTAGATATATATTCACTATCAATCAATTCTAATACTAGCTTCTTAATATAATCAACATCTTTTAATTGAGTAGTATCTTCAAGACTTAATTCAATCTCATCTACATTAAGGGAAGAATTAATAAGTAATTGTTCTTTGTTTAATTTTCTTTTTAATTCTCTTTTTAATCTAGGGAATAGATATGTAGTTAACTTACAAGGTTTACCTGATGTTATCCATCTTTGAATTTCAATTAATAACAACTCATATAATATACTTTGTTTATCTTCAAAGGATAATCCAGAAAAGTTTCTTACACTTTTTAATACCTTATATATAAATCCTTTTTCATTCTTCAATATCTTTAATGCTTCTGTGTTACGTTCTTTGATTATGTTATTCATTAAGACCTCCACATTTATATTATACCTTAAATAAAGTATATTATAACAACTTTTACTTTATATCTTTACATATTGTTACAAACTAATTCTTGTGCGTTGCTTATCCTTAATAGCTTAACCAATTCCCAATATTGTTTATCTTCAAACAAACCTATGTCAATCATTTCACCATTAAATCTAGTTATACTTTCCATAGTTGCTCCGCAATCCAACATATATTTAATCGCTTGCATATCTTTATTATAAATAACTAACAAACTTCTCATTGTACCTCCATTAATAATTATTTACCATCCATATATTTGTTTTACGTATCTTCTTAAACTTCTTGTGTATCTATTTAATGTTGCTTTACTTATAGGTTCATTGTTATAAATCTTATCAAATAGTTTTTCAATATCAACATCAGGTCTAACTTCTCTAAACATTATATGATTAGTACCATCGTGATGGCTTGCTTTTTTATACACATTAAACCCATCGTAATATAGATGGTTGAAGTCTTTATTACCACAATATAATATTTCTTTTAGGTTATTTTTATATAGTATCGCATATCCTGAACATCTACCATTCCATAAACCCATACTAGCAATAGCTATAATTTCACCTTCTGTATCGACATTAAGGTCACGTAACCCTTCATCATAACTATATTCTATATCATTATATATATACTCCCATACATCTTTATCAGGTATATTTCCATCTTCATAGTCATACATTTCTATCATACATTTTTTTATCCCATCAAAATCATATTCAGCAGGGTCATCATTTATTATAGTCTTAATTGTCATATTATACCTCCTTTATGTTTCCATTTATATTGATTTATATTTTGGTTATATCCTTGTAATCCTTTAGTCTTGCGTATATCCTAAGGCTTCGATTATCGTTTCCATTGGTACATAACCGTCAAGAAACAATTGAAATAAATCCTCTATCAATATGTCTTTGTTGTCTAGTCTATATTTTATTTCACTATCATAATTATTGCAATCAAGTTTTAAAAAGTTATCTTCTAATGCCATTGTTACACCTCCAAATTTATTTTCTTATCTAATTGATACCAGAATGTCCTTATTGTTCTTAATGTTCCATCTGATGATGTTGATATATTACGAATATAATTATCCTCATATTGTACACTTTCCTCACTACCCAAACTTCTAAACCATTTGATAGTTTCTTTGCATACGACATTATGCAAATGTGTCTGATTGACCAACTCTACATTGTGTTCTACTGTTACCCATTCATTGCCTTGCTTTTCTTGATGTTTAGTTTCTAATAAATAATCGCTCATATCTATTTTACCTCTATATTATCTATATACCCATTTATTATACTTGTCTAACATACTCGTAACATATCTTTACATAAAACTAGCTTGTATTAATTCTTTAGTAACAAGAATACTCTCTTGATTAAGTCTTGTTTTTAATTTATCGCAATTTATTTTTATTATATTGTCATTAAACTCTTTTATATTATCAGTTATTAAAGTAATAACAAAACATTGCTCAATAGTTTTATAACCATTAGCATTAGTAAAATATCTTTTACCCTTTTGCAAAGTAAAATCTTTAAACGAGGTTTGAAATACAAATATAAAATCATTATCAGATAATTCTTGCTTTAAAGTATCCTTATCGTTACAACCGATATAATAAGTTATTCTATACATAGTTTAATTCTCCATTAATTAAATACTTTTATTGCGTACACTTTATTCCTCAGACCGTCAATATATTTTTTATAATAAGGTAATTTGAAATCATCTTTAAGTAATACTCTAATTATATTATTAGTATTCTTGTCAATAATTGCATAATATATTCTATTCATTATTCATCCTCCCCATAATTATATAATTTTAATATTTTTAAATATAATTCTTGTAATTGTTCTTTATATGTTTTCAAATATTTTATTTCATAACTATTGTTTATAAAATTAATTTTCTCTCGAATTAAAGTTTGAAAAATATTTAATTCTGAGTTCGTAAATTTTTTCATATTATTTTACCTCCTTTATATTATTATTATTCCACAAACATATTACTTTATAACATATTGTTATTCAATTCTTTACAATTCTTAATAAACTATTAAAACCATTAGACTATTAAGGGAAGAGAAAAGAGAAGACCATTAGGGAATATTCCTTTTTTCTTTTTATATATTTTTCTTTTTTCCTTAAAGGGTAAAGGGATAAGATAAGAGTTCGGATAAAGGGTTAAGGAATTAAGGAATTAATAAACTACTTTATCAATAGTATATAAAGTAGTTGTATTATAAACTCTACTATTAAAGTTTATAATACTTCTTTTGTTATAAAGATATATTGATACAATATAAAATCAATATTTACTTTTCTTATTTAAGTTTAGTTTAATATATCTTATCCTGCTTTACGTATAGTTTAATGGATTTTATTTTTCGTTATCCTCAGCTTATCTTCACTCACTCTCTACTTTTATTCTCTACTTTTAAACGTAAATTTTTAAACCTTTTTTTTAGTTTAGTTTTTAGTTTAGTTTAGTTTGCTTTTTAGTTTATTTTTAGTTTAGTTTA
>ERZ779898.120-NODE-120-length-37191-cov-3.617002_pt1 | contig 37191 bp, 41 predicted proteins | sample MGYA00511902_ERZ779898 | MGnify/ENA primary metagenome ERZ779898 (study PRJEB29588, sample SAMEA2144588) | human gut metagenome | biome: human gut; feature: human-associated habitat; material: faeces | place: Denmark | collected 2008/2010 ...
TGAGCTCCTGCTTCATATCATCCGGAATAAACTTGTCGATTGGTCCCTTGTAAGAGCCGTCTTCCAATACTTCCAGATATCCTAAACCACCCATGCCAAGTCCGGTTGCAAATTTAAGGAGTTTCTCGTGGAAACCTTTGGACATATCGGCGTGTACGCGGATTGCCCGAACCGTTTTTCCGATGAACGGCTTGAACGTACATTTCTGGAAAAAGTCGGTCACATCGATAATACGAAGCGGATTACGCAGATCCGGCTTATCGGAACCAAACTCCAGCATTGCCTGCTTATAACTGATAATCGGATATGGAGCCTTGGTCACAACGCTTCCTTCCGGGGCGAACTTTTCAAATACAGACGAAAGAACTTCTTCGCCAACTGCAAATACATCTTCCTGTGTGGCAAAACTCATCTCAAAATCCAGCTGATAGAACTCTCCCGGTGAACGGTCGGCTCTGGCATCCTCATCACGGAAACAAGGTGCGATCTGGAAATATTTATCAAATCCGGATACCATCAGAAGCTGCTTGTACTGCTGTGGTGCCTGTGGCAGTGCATAAAATTTTCCCTTGAATTTTCTGGATGGTACGATATAATCTCTTGCACCCTCCGGCGAAGATGCGCACAGGATCGGTGTCTGTAACTCCAGAAATCCCATACTTGTCATTTTCTCACGCAGATAAGAGATCACTTTAGAACGGAAAATGATATTGTCTTTTACTTTCTGGTTTCTCAGATCCAGATACCGATATTTCAGACGTACATCTTCGTGTACCACACTCTTGCTGGTCATTACTTCAAACGGAAGCTGGGAATATACTTCTCCGAGTACCGTCACTTCCTTTGCATCCAGCTCGATGGTTCCGGTCGGGATCTTTGGATTGTAGGTTTCCTCATCTCTCTTTTCGATCAGACCTTCCACGGTAATAGCCTGCTCTTTACGGATTCCTTCTAACAGCTTTCCATCGCGGATAACGATCTGCATCACTGCATACATATCTCTTAAATCAATAAAAGATACTCCGCCATGGTCACGGATATTTTCTACCCAGCCAGCGACACGGATCGTCTTTCCGATGTCCTGCTCGCTTACCTGATTCAGTGTGACATCTCTGTAAATGTTACTCATCTTTTCTACTCCTTTTTCTGGTCCGGGGCTCCTCTTATGAAAAAAGAAAAGCCCCGGAATACTATAATTGTATTCCGGGGCGAATAATTCAGATTATCCGCGGTACCACCCGCATTGAAAAATGAGACATTCTCATCTTCCCTCTCTTACGCGTAACGTGCGCTCACGTACGAACCTACTTCCACATTCCGGTTTTTCAAAACCATCCTGCCCGTGTTCAATCCGTCTGCTCCGGCAGTGTTCCCATAATCATCTCTTTCAAACAGCGCTCTCAGTCGGTGACGCTGTATTCCTGTCGATGTCTGATGATCAGAGTCTCCATCTATGCATTTTCTGTCGTACATCCCTGATGTACGTTCCTTTTGTAATCTGTTTTATCACACAATTCCAGTGATTGCAAGAAAAAATTTAAAAATACTCCTTTAGTGCTACAAGTGATTCCACTTTTTTGTATATAAATTTCTCCAGTTCGGCATCCGGCTGTGTCAGATCCGGCACCATAAACACCTTACATCCTGCACTGTATGCACTGTGAATTCCATTTGGAGAATCTTCCACCGCATAGCATTCCTGTGGCTGCACATGAAGCTGGCTGCAGGCGTACAGATAAACATCCGGCGCCGGTTTGCCATGGGCGACCTGCCGGGCAGAAACAATGTGGTCGAGATAGTCATACAATCCCACTCTCTTCAGCAGACTGCTGCTGCGCTCCACACCTCCTGCGGTGGCAATCGCTGTACGCACACCTTTTTTGCACAAATATTTTAACAGTTCCTCTGCTCCCGGTTTTGCCTCAATCGGTCCCTCATCAAGCACCTGATCCGTCAGTTTTCTGCGATATGTATGCACTTTATCATAGTCAAAATCTTCTCCATACAGCTTTTTAAAATGTTCCGGTGCATAAGGCATCCCAAGGGAACGCACGCTGTATGCCTCCTCATCGGTCATATGATACCCGAAATGCGCCATAGCCTCTTTCCATTTCGCGAAATAGTATTTTTCTGTATCCAAAAGGGTTCCGTCCAGATCAAAAATAACGGTCTGTATCATGTCTTTTTCCTCCTGTGTTTCTGTTCAAAGGCTACCCGGCGAACAAAAACTTTCCCGACTCTATACCTCAAGAAACCGGTTCCACTCCTGCGTATCGCCGCTTCCGGTTACTTTCAGCGCGTAGGTACGGTCGTTGGTTCCGTCAATGATAAACGTATAAACACCGCTCTGTAACGTCAGTTCATATATGGTTCCCTCCAAAAGAACCTGTGCCACCTCATCATACTTTGCTTTTTCCACTTCCTCGTCCGGATACGTGTGCTTTAAATTTCCATCAGCATCGTATTCGTTGTATCCTTCCTCAACAAGCGAAATGATTTCTGCATCTGAAATCTTAAATAAAAGTTCATTGGTACGCATCATCCGGATGTCGCGGTTGCAGGAATTTTCCGGACAGATTTTTACATTGTCCAGTACCAGATGAAACATGCGCTCTGTCAGCTGGATGTCCCCAACCACAGCCTCGCCAAATTCAAAATGATTTACCTCGTTAATTGTACTGTATTTGTATTCCATGTTGTTCTCCTGTGTTTTTATGATTCATTATCTGCAATGAATCCTGTTATTTTTCTTCCCTTTTTATCTCCACATTTCCTTCTGTGTGAGAATTTTTTTGCACATAATTTCTCCTTGCAGTTTCTGTGCCACCTTTTCATATGCGGGCACCGGAACCTGATATCTGTGCGCCATGCGCACCACTTCGTATACCAGACCATCCACTTCCGACGGTCTGTGTGCCATCACATCCCTTTGCATGGACGTGGTTGCCTCCGGCGGAAGATTGGATAAAATCTGCAGATTTACGGAAACCATATCCTTTTCAAACGGAAATCCCATGGCCATCGCCAGTGCGACGATTTCCCTTATCATCGTGCAAAACAGTTCTCTTGCTTTCCCCTCTTTCTGGAAATCTCCTGCCGTGGCATTTAAGTAAAGGCCCGCCGCTCCGATCGGTGACACATAGGAAAATTTCTCCAGCGCATCCCGCCGGATCTGTTCTGATAATATCCCATCGATTGCACTGTCACGGAAATCTTTCTGAATCTGCTCTAACAGCTGGCATTTTTCTTCTTTTTGGCGCACGCCGAAGAAAATGCGCAGAATCTTTCCGTGCTGCAAAATAACTCCCGGCTCCTTAATATTGGCTGACACGTAAATACATCCGTCCGTCACAAGCATTCCCGGCAGTTTTTCCTGCATTTTAGCTCCGGTTCCATAAATATTTAAAATTGGAATCACAATCGTCTGCGGTTTTGCAATTCTACGGATAAATTCGTAAATTCCATCCAGCGAATATCCTTTTACGCAGACTAAGATCACATCCGGCCGGTCTTTGTAATGCTGCATGTCAGATGCCTTTACCGGTATGGTCTTTGTGTTCTCATCCCACATGGTCTGAAGCGTCAGTCCCTTTTGCTGTATACGCTCCAAATGCGCATCTCTGGCGATCAACGTCACATCTTTTCCTGCCTGCGCCATGTGAAACCCGACAACTCCGCCTGTGCCACCAGCTCCAATGATCAGATATTTCACCCAATGTCACTCCTTACTTACCGGGGAATTTCGATTTCTTTTGAAATGTTCCCTTTCTGCTGTAAATAATACAGGAATCCTTTGCATCCTGCAACCACATCTTCATAGGTTTCATCAAAATTGCCGGTGTACCATGGATCTGCCACATCCCGCGCCCCGGTAAATTTCTGCGTGTCTTCATAGCCCGCAAATGAAAGCATCTTGTATATTTTATCCTGGCTGTCCGTGCCTCCCGCGATTCTTGTCATGTTCCGGATATTTGCGGAATCCATGCCGATCAGATAATCAAAATACAGATAGTCATCCCTTGTCATCTGGCGCGCCCGGTGCGGAACAAGCGGAATGTTTTCTTCGTATAATTTATTTTTTGTGCCGTAGTGCGGCGGGTTGCCGATCTCCTCACGGCTGGTCGCAGCGGAGTCGATCTCGAACTGGTTGTCGAGGTGCAGCTGGTGGACCAGGTGGGTGAGGACGCTTTCGGCCATGGTGCTGCGGCAGATGTTGCCGTGGCACACAAATAATATTTTTATCATCTTCGTATAACCTCGCATAAGTCTGTATATATTGATTTTACTGGCTTTCCAGATTTCTTACATTTTAATTTAATCGCATATCATCTCATAATCCGGCATAATATCGTCAGTATTAGGGGCACAAACAGGGGTATAAAATCTTGTTTTGCCCCTGTGCGTTTACACAGCCTGTATCTTTCGCATTTCTTCCTGTGCATCTTCAAATTTTACATGTGTATAAGTATTTAAGGTAACACTGATATCCGAGTGTCCCATGATATACTGCAGGCTCTTTGGGTTCATTCCGCTTTTCGCCATATTGGAGCAGAACGTATGTCTGCACACATGTGGTGTCACCTTTGGCATTTGCACTCTATAGATATTGTTATATTTCTGCAAGATATGTTGAAAATATTTTTCCCAGTGAAGTGCAACCATCGGCATGTCATTCTTATCCAGATATAAGAATCCCGAATAACCATCCACCATTGGTTCAACCTTAGGTTTCTTGCGATTTTTAATGATTGTTCTAAATGCATCCTCAACATCTGGTGTCATTGGAATTTCTCTCACACCGCTCTCTGTCTTAGGAGCTTCAATCATGTATGTCATATCGCTTGTCCGAATAAGCTGATGATCCACGATAATCTTGTGATTGGTAAAATCAATATTTTTAATTGTTAATCCTACAAACTCGGAGATTCTAAGTCCGGTTTTGAATAGAATAAAGATTCCTTCATAATATCTTTTAAAATGAGCATCATTCTTTACAAATTCCAGATATTTCCGTTCCTGTTCCCGTGTAATGGCTTCTCTCGTGACACTGTCATTAACAATCACTGTTGCCAATTCAAACTCAAATGGATTACGCCTGATTAAATCATCATCTAGAGCCATCCGAAATGCCGGTCTAAGCACACCTCTTATAGAATGAATCGCACTATAACTTTTTCCATGCTGCTGTTGCAATCCAATCAGCCATAACTTTGCATCTGAAATCCTGACTGTATCAATTCTTCTACTACCAAAAGGATCTTTTTTGAGAAAATTGATTGTAGTTTTATAACCAGCTCTCGTAGAATTTCTGACACCGGTTCGTGTTGCAACATATTTCTCAACCAGTTCCAGCACCGTCAGATTTCCGCCATTTGTAACAATGTGGTCAAACATATCTGCCTGAAGTTTTTTCTCCAGTTCTCTTAGTGATGGACCTGTACGCTTTCCTGCCGGAGTTTTATCATTCCTGTCTAAGCGCCAGCTATATAAATATCTGTCTTTTCCTGTGCTGTCATAATATTTAAATCGATATCTTCCGTCTTTCTGTTGAACCTCTCCGTTGTGTAATATACGTCCTTTGCTATCTCTCCTTTTTTCACTCATATTAGTTAGTCTCCTTTCTTGATCAGAAAAGGACTACCCGATACGAAAAGTATATCATATAGGGAGTCCTTTTGACATAATAAAATCGCCGATTTTCCATGGCAGAATTCTGATATATCCTACACACATGTAGCTCTATCCAGAAACCTACCAAATAATTCTCTTTTGATTTTTATATGGGATCCAATCTCCAATATAAAATCCGCTCCTTCATTCTCTGCAATAATCTGATACAATCTTTTTTCTCCAACGCCAAAGTATTTTGCCGCCTCTGGAATACTAAGTGCATACCGTTTCCACAAAGGAACCGATACTTCCTCTGCCACATTCTTCTCCTTAGGAAATGCAAGTGTTATCATCTGTGCTTCATTTATTTTTTGATTCAACATACATATCGCCTGATAAGCCATTGGCACGATTATTGGTATTGCTTTGGGAGTTATATTTTTCTCCATATATAAATTAATCTGGTTCATCCTTTTCCTTTCCAAGTCCGCCTACCAGAACATTGTCTGGAAACAAAGTCCGGCAACAGACTCTCAAAACTTAATTTTCATTCCATCTTATAATTGCCAACTCTCTGAAATGCCCTATTTCTCAATATCGAATGGTATCTCCATCTGAGTTGCCTCCACAGATACAAATGTTTCGTCACTGTTTCCGGACTTTGTTTCCACTCGCATCCATCCACGCTGCTTTCCATACCCAGGGATATTTCTCGGATTGGGATATGCTTTCCACCCTGAAACTGTTCCATTCATAATCTGTCCTATTTCTCTGGCTTCACTATTTCTCGGTTTTCCAATTTCTTTCAGAGCTTCGTTATAAATCTGTTGCACACAGACCACTTGATTTGAAGTATGATCCAGCCACTCCTGAATCAATCCTGTCCAGGTATCTTCCTGCATAAATGGTCTCTGATACTCTATCAGATTCTTTTCGATTTCTTTTGGCAGTTTCAACCGGATTTTCCCATCTCCATATAAAGCCATCATCTCCGCCCACATCTGTTCAATGTAAACACGGGATTCTGCTTCATTTTCCAGAATATGTACCTCTGCTTTGGATGCATCGCACATAATAGGTAAAAATCTACGATTTCCACTCCTGTCAAGTGGCAGGAAGTTAATAACATTAGAAGTCCCGGCAAAGACACACTGTCTCGGTATATCTTCCGCCCTTGTTCCATATGGCTTTCTGTAATTGTCATACTGTTTGCTTAAAAATGCCTTAGTCGCTTCATTGTACTTTGTATTCAATACCGCCAGCATTTCCGCCATTTCACATATCCAATGTCCCATAAGATGCTCATACACCTTATCATCATCAAGCCTTTTAATATCATCCGTAAACCACCTGTCCTGCATACACAAGAATCGAATAAATGTAGATTTGCCTGCTCCCTGTCCTCCTACCAGACAAAGCATATATTCAAATTTACATCCCGGCTTGAACACCCTGCTGATTGCACCAAGCATGAATAGTTTTAAACATTCATACTCATAATCACTCCCGGATGTTCCCAGAAAATGAGGCAATGCATATCGCACACGCGCTATGCCATCCCACTCCAACGATTTCAACCAATTTATGACCGGATGGTATTCATTCTCCGTTGCCACAATCTGCATAGCATCACGCACAGCCTTATCATTCCTGTAGTGATACGTCTTTTCTATATAATGCCTTATATGAATATCATCTTTATCCGTTACATCCACATAGCTCCTGCTCCATGGCATATTTCCATCCAGTTCTATTCTTTCCCTGAAAAGATTATCCTTGATATTTCCGGCAAATAACGGATCATTATTCAATATTAAAACTGCATTGTCAATCGTATTAAATGGCTTGTTTTTCTCCGACAATTCCAACATCCTGTATACTTCGCCCGTTGTATTCTTTCCCGTATTTTCGCTCAATTCTTATAACCTCCTCCAATATATGCTTATACTCCTGCTTTCGCGTCTGATTCGATGCTTCCAAAATGTAATATTCATAGAGATGATCCACATATTCAAAATCATCAATATAGGATTTCAAGCTTGTAAAATTTCCATATGTTACTGGCTGTTGCTTCTTTTCTCTTAAAAATGAATGCAATTCCGACAGTTCTTTACACAAATCACGAATCTGCTCTTTTTGCAATCTCTCCTGATTCTGTTTTATCTGCGCCCTCTTTATCTCTATAGATGCCGGTATTTTCCTGTCATAATCAATTCCAAAATCATCTGCCAGTTTCATCGCAGCATCTTTAAGTGATAAATCATAGTACTTTGCCACAAAATCTATAGCATCCCCATGTTCTCCACATCCAAAGCAGTAATACCGCCTATCAACTTTCATACTTGGATGCTTATCATTATGGAAAGGACAACAAATCATCTTTGACCTATTAGGTGTAAATCCACAATAAGCCGCTGCCTGACTTGCAGTTACATTAGCTTTTACGCCTTCAAATAATCTCATAAGCTTTTCTCCTCCTTTGCTTTCTGCTTCTTCTGTTCTTTGGGTTTCTGAGAAAGCATACAGATATCCTGAAGTTGTTTAATATCTTTCGACAGTGTCTTATACTGGGCATAGTTCTCTTTTGTTTCGTTTTCCAGCTTGCAGATTTCCTGCTGTAAAACATTTTTATCCATTTTCCCTAGCATCCCTCTTTCTGTGAGAATTCTTTTTGCTATATGATATCTGCGAAGCGTATCGCCATTCTCTGCTTTGATGCGTTCCTTTGCCTTATTGAATTTTCTTTTTTCAATCTTACCTATTATCGGGATTCCTTCTTCATACCAGTTTAAATATCTGAGATTTTCCTTGAATCCAGCAATATCCGCTTTCTTCCGACGATTTACTTGCCCCAGTATTCCAAGCTCCGCTTTCTTACCTTTCACATGCTCATTTAATTCTTCAATAGTCGAAATATGATGCTCTTCCAGATAAACCAATAATTCCGCCATTTTCTTCAAATTTGTTTTTCTTGCCTTGTTTTTTCCATAACTATAAGATTCAGCCATTTCATTTCTGTCTGCAAAATACTTTTGTATGCACTGCGAAAGATCTGATTTTGTGGATTTCTCGTTTCTATGCATTTCCTCCGATAGTTCAGAAATAACATCCATAATATCTTTGACCTTTTCCTTTAACAAAAGAATTCCCTGATTGATTTCTTTAATCAAACGATTAAGGCTTCCTTTCTCTGTACGAATTCCTTTTGCTTCCATCTTTCGTACATTTGGTCCTTCATGAATCTGTGGAATCAGCATAATTCCCTGCGCTTCATAACTCCTGTGATCAATCCTCTCCTGCATTCCTTTTTTCTGAAATTCTTCATTCACCATGTCTGCCCAGGCTTTTCTCCATGATTCAAGTGTTTCCGGTCTTCCCCAATCTGTCTTAGGAACTGCATTGAATTTCTGATGTCCTTTACTGTCAAGAACAGGCTTCCCGTTCTCATCAAAGAGATATTCCCTCTTCTGTTTTTCTCCCCATGTTCCATCCATATTCATTGGTCTGATTGGACAGAGCACATGAACATGAGGATTATCTCTTTCCTTTTTGTCGGGATTATGAACCGCCATATCAGCGATCATTCCTTTAGCAATGAAGTTCTCATTAATAAATCTTTTTGCAAGAATAATATTTTCTTCCATTGAGAATTCATTCATAAGTGCAAAATCAAAGCTATATGCAAGCTGTGCTTTGGGATGCTTCTCTACCTTCTCTACTGCATTCCATAATGTTTCCCTGTCATGAAAAGACTCCGGCACATAATCAGGAGCTATAATCTCGGTGTAAACAACTCCTCCTTTTGCTATATAATCTGCATATTCTCCATAATAATGATCCTGTAGTCTTTCACCGGCTCGATACGCTGCTGCTGCGATTGCTGACTGTCCCTTTCCTCTGGAAACCTGTGTTACATGAAAATGATAAATCGCCATCAACAATCCTCCTACCTGCCATTTGACAAGGCCTTGTAAAACGCTTCATGAAGTGCATTGATATCCAGATGCTCCATCATCTGACCAAGCTGTACTTCCGATAACTCTTTCAGTTCTGGAAAATACTGTGCCATAACCGCACCAAGCACTATCAATCTGTGTGTTCTTGCCTTTCTGCTCATATTTTCACGATACTTCAACCGATTCTCTGCTCTTACGAGCTGCCTCTTCGCCTGCTGTTTTTCTTGTTTTGCTTTTTCAATCTCTACACGAATCTTGTGTAACTTTTCATTTTCTTCCATTTGAAATCCTCCATATCCCAAATTCATTTTTGTCATTTCACCTCATCATTTCCTTGCAGGTAACCTCTGGGTTCTTTAGCCTTATAGACTGTTTTGGACTGTGCCGTTATCACGCTCTTGGCCGGCTCCCCGGATTATTTCCGGATTATCGCCTGACTTCCCCGATGCGGTAGTGATTTGGAATGCTCATGAAGTTGTATAGAGATTTTCTCAAATTCAAAGTGCATTTCCCGTATATCCGAAATGTAGGATTTTGCACAAAAAAATAAAAATTTCCACTCTTTTGGAAATTTGCCTTGATATGAACGTACGTTCTGTTGTATGATAAAAGGGATTCGATTGCTATAAAATAAAAAGGACTCTAATCTATGAATTGTAAATTGACGCTACAGGAAAAATTAAAAGATTTAAGAACCGAACGAGGACTATCTCTCGTAGAACTATCAGAAAAAACTGGTATCTCAAAATCTGCTCTAGGCAGCTACGAGAGCGATGATACCAAAAATGCGATTACTGTGAATGTAATCGTTACTCTGGCTGGATTCTACGGAGTAACCAGTGATTACTTACTGGGTATTACAGAAAATCGTGAACGCCATCCTTTCCCGGTTGATGAACTTGGCTTAGATGATGAAACTATAGCTTTATTAAAAGAACGCAATCTGAATGTGCAGCTGATTTGTGAAATGATAAAGGATCCTCATTTTTCTGATTTTTTATCTGACCTTGAAATCTATGTTGACAATCTGGCATCTGCTCAGATTCGTAATATGAACAAATACATAGAGCACAACCGGGCAATGATAAAAAACAAATATTCGCTCTCTGATAGTGACCACTATATGCGCTCACTAAAGGCAGCTCTCATTAATGAGGATAATTATTTTGACAATCTTTTGGGAAATGATATTTCTGCGATTGCAAAAGATTTACGAGAATTACATAAAAAAGATTCCAATACTGGAAGTTATGATACTATTTTTGATGAATTCATGGATACCTATGAGGAAGTCCAGAAAGCAGACAGCATAACACAAAAGCAAATGCTGACATACAGTAAACTTTTTCAAATGAATTTTACGAAAATGGATCCTTACGAATTCAAGACTTTTATGGATATTGTGGAACGTTATTCGACAGCATTCAAATCTGCCAAAGGAAACGGACGTGGCAAAAAGAAGAGAAAATAGCGGCTTTGCCGCAATGTGTGGATAGCAGACCTCGTCTGCGCAAGGTATAGCCTTGACCGGGATTTATCCCGCAACTCCCGAAATAAAATGAGGGCGCACATCACCTTCCGTATAGGTAGGTATAGAAGTGCGCCCTTAGTGACTAAGGGATATTTCTTGATTAGCTTGATTTTTTCACAGTCTCATTGTCAAGTAAATATTCCGAATAATATTCCATCAGTTGTCCAATAATCTGGCAATCTCTAATTAACATGTCGTTTGTGCCTACTAAATCATGATTTCTAACCTCAAGAATATTAATCAAGAATCGTATATCGCAAGTTTATTATTACTCATTCAACATTAATTTCACCTGATTATCTACATATTTTTCGTATGGATCATACTCTACCTGCACAGATGGATCCTCATATTTTTTTATAATTTTAAAAGGCACACCATAATCGCTAACTTTTTTAGCTCTCTCATTAGTAGCATTATACTCAAGCTTTTGTAATAAAAAGCTAATACTTTTTACATCTTCCATATCACACTGTCGCTCCTTAGACTGAACAAAGCGATACAAAATATCAAATGTCCCAAAATATTTCACCAATTGATATTTAAACGTATTATATACGGTATCAGCCACATATCTCATCGCCCTATCCATATTCATCCCTTTATTTTTTATCTGGTATTCAACCATGCCCATAAAACCATTGTCTAGATATGCTTGTAACAGTATTACTAAAAGAGAATATTGTTTTCCTGACTTCGCAATAAATTTATGAGTAATCATAAATTTCAATTTACCATTACTTACAATTGGAGCAATAATATTCAAGACCGTTTGCAAACCATCCCAATTTATTTTATGCCCTCTGCTAAACACTACTGAATTTACTAAGTTGTCAATACTTTCTCGTTCAGCAATATCCAAGTGTATTATACTTTCATACAATGTAATTTTATCTCTTGGTCCAACAACTTTAAACTTTGCTAATATTGTATCTGGAAGCTCTATTTCCTCAGCTTTTCTTTGTAATCTTTGCTTCTCTCTCTGCTCTGTTGGACTCAAAAATTCATCTTTAGTAATTTGATAATCAACATCCGATTTTTGCGAATTAACATCATAATTTTTATGTTTTAATTTTTCATTATCCGACTTAATAATATCAACAAAACCTGAGCTTATATCAATTATCCTTCCTGAATAATGCTTTCCAAATCGCCCCGCTCTACCAGCAATATTCTTTGCATCAAACTGCTTTAAATCCTTTTTACCCTTTTTCAAAGACGTAATAATAATATTTTTTGCTGGAGTATTAACTCCTTCTGTTATTGTAGTTGTAGAAAAAAGGCAAACTAGTTGTCCCCTGCCAAATAAATTGATAATTTCTTTTTGAATATATTTAGGTATCAAGCCATGATGAATACCTATTCTCGCTTTTAACGCAACAACTACAATCCATTCTTCACCATATGTACGTTCCAAATGTTCTACAAAAATTTTATATAGCTCATCTTCCTCTTTATACATATCTGAAAAAGTTTTTACAATATTGGGCTCCTGAATTAATATTTGTGCATACTTTTCAGTATCTGTTTTTTTTCCACAATATATAATTGTATTCTCTGCCGGAAAACTTATCTTAGGAATAATCTGCAAAAGTAACGTCTTTCGCTGTTTATTGGGGATATAAACATCATATTCATCTATATTGTAAGAACCTCTTTTACTAATCTCATAATACTGTTTGCTTACAATTTCAAACTCATTATATTGAAGTATTTGAAAATTATTTTCTTCAGTAAATTTCAAAAAAGAATTATATGTTTCATCATTATTTAAAGATATGTATGGTCCTGCTAAAAATATATCTTTAGCTTGCCTACATATATATTCTAAAGCCAGTCTGTATGCCACATCCCGCTCATTTTCTAGAACCGTCTCTTCATCTACCAAATAACCATTGTCAATTTTATATATCTCATCAATAAATGCGAAATCAAAAACTGTTCCTTTTTGCGAATCGAGAAAAGACAAATATCGCTCTGGTGTGAAAATAAACAAGTTATTAGCACTCTCATCTATTTCCTCTTCGCTTAATGTATGAATGCTATAACCTCCAAAAAAAGGATATGCTTTTATCCGTTCATAATTCTCCGTCAGCAAACTAATCGTTGGAAAAATAAGTAATATTGTACTATATTTCATCTTCTGAAGTATTTGATATACTATAAATGTCTTTCCGAATGATGTAGGTGCTGTTAATACAAATCTATTCGTATCATCAGAAAACTTTTCTAGTATTTGTTTTTGAAAACGATGAAGTTTATTTCCCTGTTCATCAACACATAAACTCGCATCGTAAAAAAAAGAACTTAACATTCCCAAGGAGATTTGTTCTACCATATCCATTTCATCTCTATTTTGTCTTTTTATGAGCATATCATAATATTGCGGAACACCTGCCTCACTTGCAATAAAAGACAAAAAGTTCAAGTCTGAACCATCTAATTTATCTGACTTTATACAGTTAAAATACTCGCATACTTTTGAAACAAACTCTGCATTATTGCCATTCCTCTTGAATTGATAATAAGCTTTAATTATATTAGAGGTTCCTTCGAATCTATCCATCTATAAACACACTCCTTAACACTTCTAACATCATCAACCGGCAAAAAAATAAAAAATATTTTGTATTGAAATGACGTTGTAATACTAATTGGCAAGTTTACAATTTTCTTTTCTATATATTCCAAACATTCTTTCACTTTCTCTTCATAGGAACCAACATTTTTAGGTTGATAAGCAATCATAATAGGATAAGTAATAACCATATTTTCATTTGCAATCTCACTTGCAATATTTATATTTGGATTCTCCTCCCACCTATCTAAGATGCCACTCAATCTTGAATTAGAATGCGAAAATCTATCTTGCCAATCAATAAGCGCTAAGAAATTATCATGCACATACTCATCTGAAAGTGAGTAACTTATTTTTCCTAATACATCATCTACAGGCTTCTTATAATTCACATAAAACTTAGCCTCTCCCAGCCATAATTCAACATTATCATCCCATTCCATTATGTGAAATGCATCAAACCCCTTTACCTCACTTTTTTCTATTGGTGAATACAAATACCCTCTTGCCAGCAAGACATCTGTCTTTAAAAAACATCTTAAAATCAAATCTAACAGTACCTCACCATAAAAACCATATTTTAGCTTTGTAAAATCTGTTGCATTAGAATTGTATCTGATTCTTCTTGCCAAAACTTTTGCTTGTTCCTTTTCTAAATCATCATAATTTAATTCATATTCATTAACAGCGTATTCTACAATCCCATTATAGATAATTTTTGCTAGTTCACTTTTTTCATCATTTTTCATGCATATATCTTGTGCCGTCGTAATACTTGTTTTATCCAAATTTTTTTCAATGTTAGGCAACTTCATTTCAATGCACAAAGCATGATTTACAGTCTCTCTAAGTGATTCTCTCATAATTTCATTCACCCTTTTATCTTTAAAAATAGTTTATCTTTGTCTGCTAATTGCCTAAACCACCTTGATTCTTATGAACTTTATATCTGTTTGCGAAACAAACTTTTTATTTTTTAGAGATAAATTGTATCCTCATAATAATCACTTATTTTCGATAAAAATATTTCAATCCCCTGAATTAAATTCCACCAGTTTCTCCCAATCAATAGATCCGTCTTCTTTGCAGAAACTATTTGAGAATTCTCTAATCAGCCTATTAGCTGCTTTGTTGTAACTTTCTTTATATGATGCTACATACTGCTCCGGCATTGTTCCCATAAAATTTATTATTTTAATATAGAACTCCTCATCACCAGTAAGTTCTGTCCAGAACTGCTTTCCAGCCAATTCTTGATACATTTTTGGCTTGCCCCTGCCACTGTCCTTTTTCTTTCCATAACAATATCCTATGTATGCCTCATATCTTGCCTTAGCTTGTTGTGCAAGTTTTGCTGCTGCCATAAAATTCTGTTCCTGTCTCTTTTTACTGTCAGCATTAAATACAGATGGACCACTTTTTACTGCAACAGCATAGATTGTATTACTTTCAGGATCTTGAATCATCAAATCAATACCCTCTGCCAATGCTTTATTACCGCCACTTACCGCAATAGCAATCGGTTCAAAAAAGCAATTACCAAAAATAGTTTCCTCACTAGAGGTCACAAATGCACTCAAAACAGATTCCACAATCTCTGAAGCATTCTCCATGGCTTTGGCTCTATACAAATACGGATTTTTTCTTTTCATTACCTTTTTGATATCAAGAGTGTCAATCTTTTCTATCAAACTTCCATAAAATGTTTCCAGAGCCTTTGCTATTGCCTCTACCACTTCTTTTTCATCATAAGAATTATTAATCGCCATATGATCTTCCTCCCAATTCCATTGCATTCTTTATTCTATTATGCACACTGGTTCCTCTAAATCGTTTCGTTTCTATAGTAGATGTTTTGTCTGCTGTGGAAATAATAGCTCTTCCAATAGCCTCCGCTAATCCCACTGGAACTGCATTCCCAATTTGTCTATATTTTGCTGATAATGTTCCCTTAAATATCCAATCATCAGGGAACTGCTGTATCCTTGCATACTCTTTTATACTCAATGGACGATCTTGTGTAGGATGACAGAGCATCGTTGCTTTCTGAGCTGGAGACGTTGTAATTGTAGGAGCCGGCTGATTATACGATAATCTACGATAAAATCCCACTTTTCCTCCACCCGACTGGTAAGCTCCTCCCATAGCAACAGGAATTATCTCTTCTGGTAAATCTCTCCAATTTCCGCCCTCTGGAACCATATGAATATATTTCTTCCTTTCTCCACTTAAAGAAGTATATTCACCCGGATTATTTTCCAAATCTTTTATTACCTCTCCAACTGTCTTCCATCTATACTCCGAATTTTGATGCATCTGAAAATGTGTAGGCATAGGTAAAAATATATCTTCATTATCTCGGCTTCCTATCAATACAAAACGCTCTCTAAACTGAGGAACACCATAATTTACAGCATCTAAAACACCATAAACAGTCTTATAACCTAACTTGTCAAATTCAGATAAAATAACATCTAAAACTGTACCTAACTGCTGTTCTGGATCATCCTTCTCTCTTTCTTTCACGGAAACATGTTTTAATGGTGACGAAACTATTCCCTTTACATTTTCCATTACAAAAAATCTAGGGCGGATATAGTCTATCATTCTTATAAAATCCATAAAAAGACTTCCTCTTGGGTCATTAATTCCAAGTCTTTTTCCAGCTGTTGAGAAGGGTTGACATGGCGGTCCACCACATACCATAAATGGCTCTCCTACATGTAGACCTGTTAATTTCAAAAGTGTCTCTGGATTTATTTCTCTTATATCTCCACCCAAAACATTATGCCCATTAGCCCTCATTGTTTCCACACAAGAAGGTTCAAAATCTTGTCCTATAACTACATTGAGACCTGCTTTTTCAAGTCCTATATCTAATCCCATTGCTCCGGAAAAAAACGAAATCACATCTCGGTTATCCTTATACTTTTTGCGTACTTTCTTCAAATCAAAGTTATCCATTAAACTGTTTCTCCATCATCCAATATAAATTTTCGTTCAAACGTCGTTCCTGTTGCCTCAGCGATTTGATTCAAATCCGATACTGTAAATGTTTCTCGCTTCAGCTTAGCATTTAAGTTCTGAGGAGACATTCCCATTCTACGAGCCAATTCTGCGACACTTATATTAGTACGCACACATAATACTCTTATTTGTTCTGATATAGTCATAATAATACCTCTTAGCATTCAACGATTACATTCAAATTATAAAACGCAGAGTTTATATCGTCAATATATTAATTGAATTCCCATACAAAAAAATCCTTCAGCCAATTCAATTCAGCTAAAGGATTTTTCCTTATCGGGTAGTCCTATAATTATTAGGGGCAAAACAGGGGTAAATTCCCCCTATCAGTTTCTTAAATCATTGATTTTAAAGGCTTTTTAAGCATTTACGGCAAATGTTGCCGTGGCAGATGAAAAGTACTTTTATCCTAAAAATCTCCTAGCATAAAATGCCCTGTAATGCCGAGTTTTGCGTTGGTTTATCGGCTTTTTATGGCATCGTATTTTTCTTGTTTATAACTACACTTTTTGCAAAATACTTCAAAATGGTGCAATTCAAGGCAATGTGTAGTAGTCAAATCGTAGTCAGTTAAGGGGGTTCAGACTACTGACGAGGGTGTGCATTATTTAACGAAAGGGGTTCTGATACCTATTCTCCATTGTTTACACACATTTCAATTGAAACTCCTTTTCCTTCAATAATAAATTCACCATCACGAAACGCATATAATATCGCATAGGAAGTAGAGTCCAATATTCCCTTACCATCTCCTGCTTACTCTTATCTTAAACCCTAATCTTTTTACTTTTTCAATATTTTCTTGATTATTAATCCAGTCATATTGATTAAAATACCACCTTACCTTTTTTGCATCTAAAATTCTACTTATTTCTTTTATATAAAACATATCAACCTCTGAAAATGAAAAACCATATGAGTATATTTTTTTAACATTTGACAACTTACGAAAAAATTTCATATTTTCTACTATGGCTTGATTAGTATCTTTTCTTAATTCTCTCTTCAATCCATTATACGCATCTCCAACTCCAATATAATTTTCAAATGCATCGAACTCGGTATCATCTCCATGTCCGAAATAAATATGACAATTTCTATCATCTGATTTTCCATGAATGTGACATATGTTATTGGGGGATATGTTATATAATTTTTCTAATGTTAATGTATAATTAAATGTCAAAAACAAACTTTTCCTAAAAGTGGGTTTTTTTCTTAATTTTTGTACTCTTGTAAAATCAATATTTGCCAGTTCATTAAATACCCATTCCCTAAAAAGATCAATTAATATACGGTAAGCTCCTGCAATGGAGTTTGTCAAATCTTCATTCTCATACACAGAATGAAATATATTATCATCTTCATCATCTGTCATCTTATATGACCACTCATTATCATATGCAATGTTGCATATAAATTCATTGCCCAAACATTCTTCTAAATTATTCCAATCCTTTAATGAACACTCATCTATTGTACGAATTAGAGAACCCACAACCTCATTCATGTCGTACACCTCATCTCCATCTGGCATAAGTGTTTCTTGAAGAATTCCACCAAAATCTTTATTGTATTCAGGGTATCTATTAACTAAAAAATTTCTAAAATCTATGTACTGCGTATTCATATTATGGCCATAACAATCAAAGCCATTTCCAATAATAAATAATGTTTTCATCATTTTATTTTCTCTGTTCACTCATCTATAATACTATACAAGGCGCCTAATTAAGAATGTATTTTTACAACGCTTAGACAATTTACTTACAATTTTTATATATACTTCCTAAATGCCTTCTTCATCTTCATGCAGACATCCATAATATACTCAAACTGCTGTGGCCAGGCATTCTGATCATCAAACTTCACATCTTTTTCCACGATAATACGACTTGCCTTCCTCTCCGGCAATTCTCTCCAATCAAGTGCAAATCCCATAGCAGACTCTACCTCGTCTTTATGTGAATGAAGACCTTTAAAGAGTTCTTTATCATCATTTATGTATAATTCAACTCCAACTTTGTTTCTCTTCTGAATTTGTGTAACGCTGATGTGGCAAGCTGATGAACCAATACTAAAATCCATCCAATGGTCTGTATTAGGTTTTCTCTTATTAAATGATTTTGCGAATTCAGTATTCTGAAAGGCATAATCATTGAATGCATTCCAATATTCAAGTCTCTGTTGCTGCGTTGGGTTTGTAAGCGTAGTTTTCTTAATCTCTTTTGTCCAATCATTCGGTCTTTCCACTACAGTGAATGATGGAGCAATATCAGAATCACCTATCTGGAAAAGCTTTATCTCACATAAGAAAAAACCAATCTTATCATCTGTATGATTATTAAGCCACTCAACTGCTGCCTTATGTTCTTCACGTGCGTGTTTCACAACCCATATAACCACATCTGCATCTTTACCAGATGCATAAGTAATTAATTTCCCAAGGTGGTCATGATCTGTATCTTCCAATTGATTTTCAATGATAATCTTTCTATCTGTTCCTGTTTCAGATGCATAGATATCAACATTAAAGTCTCCAACAGAGGACTCTGTCTCATCAACCGTAATATCAAGACCAACAGCATCTGCAAGTAATTCAACATTCTCTGACACCCAAGGAGTAAAATTCAAAGCTTCATGTGGCCATATACTTCTCAAATCAATAATTTCTTTTAATGTACCAAGGTTAATCATAGCCTTTTATCCCTCCAATCAAAAAGCACCCAGAACTCGCCCGGATGCTAACAATAGTCTATAATATCAATACGGGATGAATTCTCTGTTTTACAATGCTTTACCTTTCAAAAATAAATATGATATGAGGGGCAAAAGGTATAAGTACAAATAATTGTTTTAATTGTTTTTGAATTATAAACAATTAAGTAATAAATACCTTATGAAATCACTTGAATTTCATCGTGCAATTTTAAAACAATTTGCACAATTAATATTAAAATGACCTTTTGACCCTCGAATCATAAATATTAAATGATTAAATTTTATTATAGCATCCAAGTTCTTCTTTTACCAGCCAAAAAGACACCCAAGCCGTATAGCCTGAGTGTCCTCAAAATCTTTTCCTTATGATATTATCATACCACCTTGAACATATTCTGTTTCAAAGGTTTATCATCCGTATCCGAAATTCCCATCTCTTTTCTGGCATTTCTCCAGCTATATACAAAGTGTGGTTTTCCACCTATATGATACTTGAATTGGTATTTTCCATTCGCTCTTATTGATTCTCCTCTTCGAAGGACTCTATGTTTTGAGTCCCTTCGAAGCCCTGCTTTTCCTGCCATCAGCGTTCCCTCCTTCTAATCTCTGGATGTTTATTGTTTCTGAAGAACTTCACAGCCGAAAACCATATGGTTGAGAGTTCCGAATCATCAAGAGGCGGGTCACACTTCTTTGCCTGATCGAGAAAAATCTCATGTGCCTTGTCTGTCTCTCCGTACCTCTTAAGAACCCTACCCGCAAACCTTGATAAGGTATTGTTGCGATTACCCTGTGTGATAGTTCCGCTGATGGTATCCCCATCGAAATCCTCATCATCTTCTTCCGGGGCATCTTCGATATCATCAATAATGCTCATCCAGCCTTCGTTCCATACAACCTCACTCTCATCAACCGTTGCTCCGAAAAGGAACCTCGCAGCATCAAAAGCGTTTGCATCAAAGAACGGATACACCTTCTGAAGCAATGCCTTAAACTTCTTATAAGTTTCAGCATCCTTGATGGCAGATACCGGGAAGTACACATGGTACTTGGGTCTTGCAGGCTTTCCGTCTTTTGCAACCATGTGATGCCTGCTTGGTACAAGAATGAAGTCGATACTTCCGAACATTTCCTTCATCTTCTCTTCCGTTATCCAGTCCTTGGGATCTTCGCTATGGTCATTGTCTATATCCATCGGTATAACATCCGATTCAAGGAAGTTCTGTTCGTTACGGTAGTTGTTGGTGTATGTAGCGCATACATGATCCCTTGCCACGGCAGTCTCCATGTCCTTCGGACACTTAACCTCTGCCTTATTGGGATAGGAGCAGTTCGCTGCATTACCAACGCAGTCGGCAGTAAATATTGTCATCTGCATTTAGGTATCCTCCTTGTTAAAGTATTTAATTGTCATCTGCTTACGTTCTGCGTAGGCTATCTCTTTCTGCATCCCGGCTGTCGGCTCACCGAACACCCACAATTCCTTACAATGGGAAAGAACAGCAATATCCATAAACATCGCCAGTTCCCTCTCGGTCTCTTCCGACATGAACTGTGGAAACAACAGATGTGGTGCTATCGGAATAGCGCCCTGGTCGACTGCCATCCGGCAGTAACCTCTCGCACGTCTTACGTTGTTTTCCACATCCCCGCTGTAAGCAGAACAGATATAAACCATTGGTCTGTACTTACCCTTATCAGCCAGAGCGTGATATGGTGTCGGGTCGGCATAGCCTTCTGGGTTCTTATATTCGAGCATTCTGTCCGCTCCTTTCATGTGTGATAGGGATGTCTATCCCTCCACTTTCCCACGGACAGATTTTTTCATTTTGGGCGGGGTATTTTTTCAAGAAATAAAAAAAATGACCTTGAGGAGAACCCTCAAGGCCGTGTGAATCGTTTCATATTATTTTTTATCTTCTTTTGCTTTCAAGGCTTTTCTGATTTTCAAAGCCTCTTTATAATACTTTTCTTCATAATCAGTATGTTGTTTCTCTGCCCATTCCTCTGCATAGTCCAACAGGAAATGCTCTATACATGATAGCATTCTATGATGGGCTCCAAGAAATGAATCTTCCATATTGCGTTTCTTTATCTGTAATGACTTATGGTTTCCATCCTCATTTAATAATAATGATGTATAGATGTCGGATATTTCTACTTCTTTTTCTGCACGTTCCGACCCACGAATCTGTTTATCAATATTATTCATTTCTACAATTCGACTGGCATAACTGAACCAGGACATCGGTATCGCATAATAACTGTCTCCACATAATAAATCAGACCACCACGATGTATAAGAAAAGACATTCTCCTCATCAGAATCGCCATCGTCTTCCGGCATATTTTCAACAAGGCAGTTTACGGCATCTTCGGACAGACCAGTCTTCTTGCATATGTCAGCAACCTCAAGATCAGATGACATTATCTCGGACTTTCCATATAAATAATCGAGGGAACAATCCAAGATAACGCTGTATGCATACATATACTGACTCGGCACCTTCCAAGCCTCATCATATTTATCCTGCGTTAAATGATTCTGAATGTTCCTTCTTATTGCCTCAACTTCTTCAAAAGGATTAGTATACTCTTTGTGTTCACGTATCTTTACTATTTCACGGCATCTTTTATTACTGTAGATGACATTTGCAAGAGTTCCTGTATCTCCCATCTGCCTTGCGTCAGCAACGGTCAGCAGTCTTTTACCAAATGTATTATACTTTTCGGCTTTCTTGGACATTATCTCACCTCTTAAACGAATTACTATTCGTTATAAATATATTCATCGTCTTATAACGGTTAGTATTACGAACTGTTATTCTTTACTTTAGAATAGCACGGATGTATGATTTATACAACAAGAAAACAAATATTTTCATTCCAAAGGAGGAAACAATTATGAACACTACATCAAACCAGATAGCAAAGATTATCTCTACACCTAACCCTTCAGCACCTATCACAACTCACGCCCTGGCAGAACTTGGTAACGGCAGTATGCAGAACGGTCTCCGAAGAATTGTTAGCTACTTCGCAGCCGAGTCAGCATCCAACTTAAGGCTCGGAAGAATACAGGGTGGCCTTGTCGGTGTAATCGGCACCGCTGCCGTAGCCGGAGGAATTGCTTTCATATACCATGAAACACAGAAAAAGCAGTTAGAAACCGAGGGCAAGGTTATCCTTAACACCCTTCAGAAGTCCGCAAACAAAAACACAGTAATAGTAGAAGAAACTCCCTCCGATGATGTGACCGAAGAGTCTGATACCGATAACAACACTCCTTCCGAAAAATAGTCTCCATTCCATATACACCTCCTTTCAGGGTGCGAATCCGTAACAGGGTTCGCACTTTTTTATAAAAATAGCCCCGAGTTCACTCCCCGGGGCCATGTGTTGTTTCATATTATTTTGTAAGTTCTTTGATTTCCTTCAATGTCTGGTTGCAAGCCTCCATCTGTTTTTCCAGCAACGAAATCTTCTCGACTAATAACTGTGATACACCTACCGGCTCAGCAGTTTCTTCTTTTTCAGTAGTTGGAAGATTAGCTATAGTATAAGCTATTATGGCTCTGTAGGTTGTCGTAACAGGCTTATTTATCGCTGCTGCAATGGTTTTCAATCTATCATTAGACTCGCTTTTTATAGTAACTTTTCTCTGTACGGTTTCATTCTCCTCACCGCTTTCAATGTAATCGAGCAAATCTTCCGGGCTTCCTTTAAACCGATCAATAGCATCATTGAAGATAAAGGCATCGCGGGTCTGATTAGAATTCGTTGTCGGGTACCACCTCTCCCTTAACACCTTTGCCTGTTCATCACTTTTTTTATCAACCAATACATTAATCTGCATCTTCATCTCCTCCTTTATTATCTGTAGCCAATATACTTTCTGGCTCATTATAAATCCTCATTACTGTTTGTTTTTGTTTATCTGTGAGTTCATCAAACCTCTTGTGTTTTACACAAATTTCGTACCATGCCGTTCCCTCGATACCCCCACAATTCCCACAAGTCCGTGGCGAGATGATCTTAAAAGGATACATTCTTGGTGCGTAGTCCCAGCCTTCAGCGAATCCCTCTTCCGGGGTTAGCCAAGCCTCAGATCCACAAATTTCGCAAATATGATGCAATTTAACATCAGAATATTCCTTATCATTATCTTTTGATGGAAGCGGCAGTTTCGTTTCATTAAGAATAACTTTCAAATCATCAAGCCTCCTCAAATAATACATTATGTTTAATACCTTGTATAGCATCTTCAAGTCGCAAACTCCCAACAACCACCCCAAAGATATATGGAGCCAAGGATTCTAATAATTCTGGGATCGCCGCCGTAATAAAATCTGCAAGTTCTAACGGGGCAATTTCTATAGATAAAGAATAATCTGCAACAATCGTAGCTGTGATGTCGTATTCATCTGTTATATAAAACCGTGGCTGGATCAGATAACTTGAACCATAAACACGGCCATCCGCACCATCTTGATTTTTAGGCCACACATGAGAGTTAATGAAGTTAATCAATTTATATGCTTCAGCAAGATATTTCGAATCTGCCACAACAGATGGACCAGGCTCGGCATAATATACTCTGCCTTCAAAGGCTGTAGGATGCCAATAAATACAAGCCTCAATTCTCTCGGATGGGCTGTTGGGGTATCCACCAAAAGACATAGTCGTTCTCGATACCTCTTCGCACTCATCTTCTATATGATAAATATTATGCTCCCTAAGATAGGCAAGCATATATTCCTTAGGTGTTTTCTTAACCACTCCATTCTCCTCCTATATGACATATATCCATCCTGCGATCTAGTTCCAATTCTGCGAATGTTAGGAATAAGCCCAGCTGATACTTCTTCAAAGAACTTTCTGCACATCCTCGGTGAAACTGGATCTTTATCAAAAAGCCATGCTGGGGTAAATGATATCCCAGTAGGTGCATTTAACACTTTCCTCTTTAAGGTATTCTCATAATAATCGTGTTCTGTCTGATTCAATTTCATATTCAATTCCTTTCTGGGTAAATCCGCTTTACCCCGCGCTGTGTAGTTTTAGTGTTTCTGATTGTTTTCCGGCAAACAATATTATTCATGTATTGTGCCATTCAATCCATTCGTCCTGTATAGCATATCTTATAAAGAAAATATATCACCGTTCTTTATGGCTGTCAACCCTATTTTAGAACGATTATGAATTTTATTTTTCCCCCGCCCAAATCCCACATCTCTGTCCATAGGAAAGTGAAAGGAAAAATCCACTACAACTTTTCAAAAAAAATCCCGCCCAAAATCGGAAAGGATGTCCATAGGAAAGTGAAGGGATAAGAACAAACCTTTCAGGAAGGTGGTGCGAATCATGGCAGACAAGACAATGGACGCTTACGAAGAGCGTGATGCTGAACTCGATGAAGAGCTGGCTGAAGTGCTTATCGCAATAAGCGTCATATCAAAAAGGCTTGCCAAGAAAATCACAGCAAAAAATATGACAAAGGAGGCAAAAGAAGATGAGTGATCTCACACTGTTACTCGATGACCTCATCAGTTGTGGAAACAAACTGACTGAGACTGCACAGGCTTTGAAGGACTACTACCGAGACTGTTGAGGCTATCAAGAAGGCTATCCAGGCGGCCTACGAGGAAGGCGCAGCCAAGCTTAAGGGTAATGGTAAGACCGTACCTCCCCTTTCAGCCATCAAGAATCCTCTCCGTGACGGAGACATCGAAAAGCCGGACGATGAGGCATATGCAAACGCATACTTCATCAATGCGAACAGTTCTTCCGCTCCTGGTATCGTTGACGAGAACGTACAGCCGATTATCAACAGAAGTGAAGTATATTCTGGTATATATGGCAGGGCATCGATTAACTTCTACGCATTCAATGTGAACGGAAATCGTGGTATTGCCTGCGGTCTCAACAACCTTCAGAAGATGAGGGATGGCGATCCTCTGGGTGGTAAGGCGAGTGCAGCATCTGACTTCGCTACCGATGACGATGATGACTTCCTTTCATAGTTCATAACCCATTAACCAAGGTGGCAGGGGCTTATAACCTCTGTCACCTTCTTTCTTACAAGGAGATGATGACAAATGTGGCAAATTCCAGAAGTTATAAAAGAGATACACTTTGACATCGAATCGTTTTCAAGTGTACCAATAAAAAATGGCACATATTCGTATGCAGAATCGGAGGATGCTGAATTACTTCTCCTCTCTTACTCCATAAACGGTGGCCCCATAGAATTGATTGATGCAGCAAGTGGGGAAGAAATCCCCGACTTTCTTTTAAAGGCACTCGTTGATGACAATGTAATCAAATGGGCTCACAACGCAACCTTCGAAAGAGTTTTTTTATCCTATTGGCTTAAGCGTAACTACCCGGAATACTTCAAATCCTACAGTATCCCGGAAGACTCTGTTTCAAACTACCTTGATCCCCGTTCATGGCGTTGTACGATGATCTGGGCAGCCTATCTCGGACTTCCGCTCTCCCTTGAAGGTGTCGGTGCTGTGTTAGGTCTTGATAAGCAGAAACTGCAGGAAGGCAAAGACCTCATCAAATATTTCTGTGTACCGTGTAAGCCTACAAAGTCAAATGGTGGCAGGACACGAAATATGCCGTCCGATGCCCCGGATAAATGGGAGCGTTTCCGCAGTTATAACATCAGAGATGTCGAGGTTGAACTTGGCATCCATAATAAGCTGTCACGCTTTCCTGTCCCGGAATCCGTATGGGATGAGTACCACTTGGATCAGGAAATAAATGACCGTGGCATTCTCCTTGATATGGATGTTGTAAATAATGCCATCAAGTTCGATACATTCAGCAAAGCAAGGTTGATGGGTACCCTCAAGGACAAGACCGAACTCGATAATCCCAACTCCGTAGCCCAGCTTAAGGACTGGCTTGACTCCAAGGGTATCGAAACCGAATCTCTTGATAAAAAGGCTATCATCGATCTTCTTAAAACCGTACCTACCGATGTGGCTGATGTGCTTAAACTCCGTCAGCAGCTTGCCAAATCGTCCGTAAAGAAATATCAGGCAATGGCAAACTCGGTATGCGCCGATGGACGTGCAAGAGGAATGTTCCAGTTTTACGGTGCCAACAGGTCAGGAAGGTGGGCCGGCCGTATAATACAGTTGCAGAACCTTCCACAGAACCATATACCAGATCTTAAAATAGCACGTGATATTGTAAAATCCGGGGACTACGAGTTCATGAATATGCTTTATGATGATGTTCCCGATGCACTCTCCCAGCTTATCAGAACTGCCTTTGTTCCGAAACCGGGATACAAGTTCTGTGTATCGGACTTTAGTGCTATCGAGGCTCGTGTACTCAGTTTCCTTGCCAAGGAAAAATGCCATACAGTGCTTCATGACAGAAGCAGAGAATTTGCTTTCCATTCAGAATTTCCGTAATGCTGCTCTGTCCATAAGTGGCAGTATCCCTTTTCGCTGTTTCATACGGATTTTTGTGAAATAACGAAAACCTTCATTCTATGCCGTATCCTGTACGCTATTGAGTGGATCACTCATTGGTATAGATAGCAACACAAAAAGAATGGTTATTTCGCTGATTTCACATGGTTTGAATTTATCCTTCGATTTTTGAGTGCCGCTCTGCCCGAACGTCGTTCCTGCCCAGAGATCTTCCCGACGTTTTCTCCCCATTGGTACGCTCGTGCTTTTCGCAGTCGTGGCGATACTTCGCCGGGGACATATCCCATTCGGACGGTCATTCAGTTTTCAAGGTGCATCGGTGATTTACAAGTACAGTTTAGCGAAAAAAAAGGTTCTTTCCCGTATGTCCAAAAGGTAGGAAAAGAACGTAAAAATGCGTGGATTTCCACGCTTATGGAAATGGAGATGAAATATGCAACCGAAACTCACTATTCAGGAAAGATTGAAAGATCTGCGTGTTGTGGATTTTGATTTAACACTGAAAGAACTGGCAGAGCGCACCGGCCTGTCCCGTGCTGCTCTCGGAAAATACGAAGCCGACGAAACTGCAAAAGACATCAGCCCCTTTGCGATTCTGACACTCGCCAAGTTCTATGGTGTGTCTACGGACTACCTGCTGGGTCTGACAGAAAATAAAAATCACCCAAACACAGAGCTGAACGCTCTGCATTTGAGTGATGATGCAATTACTGTATTAACTTCAAGGAACTTCAACCACCGGCTGCTTTCTGAAATGATCTGCCACAAAGACTTTCAGCGCATGATGCTGGATGCAGAAATTTATGTTGACCGCATTGCGGATATGCGGATCACCAACATGAATGCCGCTATGGAAGCTGTTCGGCAATCTGTGATTAAGAAAAAAGGAAACGATGAGGAGGACTTGTATCTGCGCACTTTGGAACTGGCACAGGTGCAGGAAGATGAGTATTTCGGTCATGTGGTTTCCAAAGATTTAACAAGCATCCTCCGTGATATTCGAGATACGCACCGTAAGGACGCAACCACTGCGGACGAGAATTGCGCCACTATGGAAGTGCAGAAACAATTACAGGATGCTATGGACTACAAGGGTAGCACCGAAGAAAAGAAAGCCCGTCTGTTCCTTGCCAACCTTGGCATTGACTACGATGCACTTACTATGGAGCAGTTTGCAAATCTGATTGAAGTGTTGAAACTGTCCAAGCACATGAACAGCCCGATCAGCCAGCGTGGTAAAGGCAGTATGACCCATGGCAAGGGAAAAAGGAAACGGAAGTAAAACTAAAAACCGCTGCAATGCCCATCCCATACAGGAATGAAAATTGCAGCGGTTTATTCTTGTAATTTACCCGACACCGTCTGGCATCTTATTGCGTCACCCGTTCCATGAAATCGTCAAAGGTAATATAAGTGACACTCAACTTCTCACAGATATTTGGCAACTGAGCAGAGTGAGGTTTGTACTCCTCTGCTGTTACAACTGTTGCGCCAAGCTGTTTTGCCTTCGCAGCAATATAAATGTCAGCAGACGGTCTGTTGGAAAGAATATTTTTGGTGTGAATACTCTCACGCATCTTCGGATCTTTGAACAGTTCCCGGATAATCAAGGTTTCGGCACCATCCGGATTTTTGAACATTCGCTTGTGTTCGTTGATCCATTTGAATGCGTCGTTATCTTTTGAAAACTGTCCCGAAAGTTCATTAAAGCACTCATCCACCGAAATATATGTTTCCGCTTCGATGCCGGCTTCCAGACTGGTCCAAACCGCCTCAAAGAGCTTACCTTTCTTGGGGAAATGGAACAGCAGTTTCCGGATGATATTTGTATCCAGTATGTAGACCATTAGACCACCCCCCTGAAGAATGCGGTTTCCAACCGGGAAAGGTGATCAACCTTACTGTGGAGCATTTCGCTTGCACGAACACTATCAATTTGGCCAGAGAAATACTGCTTAAATACATCACCTGTATACCGCTGGCCCAAATAAGAAAGCTTGGTCGAATAATAGTTTCCGCCGCTCTTCTTATTGCCACCAGATTGTTTCTGAGTGCGAATGGCTTCCCCATAGAAAATTTCACGCAAAGCATCATAATCGGCAGAGGTGATTTTTCTCATCTTAAGCAGAGTGTACATGATTGCCTCTCGGCTTACAGAGTATAACTTCGCCAGATTCTCGATATATTCCTCTGTCAGAGGTTGCTTTGCAAGTTCTGCAACGAAGTCATCATGCGGAATCAGGAATGTATTCGCAAATATATCGCAGGCTCGTTCTGATTGCTCCTGAGCTGGTTCGAGGGCTACATAGAAATCATCTCGAATGATCTCAGCACCGCTCGTATCAGAAATCAGGTGGTACAACTCATGGAACAGCGTGAATATTTGTCTTGCGAAAGACATAGAGTTGTTAATCAAAATGACCGGATGTGTCACATCGTTAATGCAAAGACCCGAAACGCTATTGTCTCTAAAAGAATCCTTGAATACATAAATTCCCAGATCATAGAAACGTTCACGGTAGATCTCAAAGACTACCTTTGTGCTTTTTCTCGCCTTTTGTGCACTTAATGGGAAACTCAGCAATCGTCGGATGTGATTACACAGAGCAGTCATATCTGAAGGGAAAGTATCCCGTCGTGTGAGAATGCTCTCTCTTTCCGGGTACAGTTCCTTCACACTCATTTGATATACCTTGGCGTGTTCAAACTGTACAATAATATTTTTGCTGAAACGATTGATTACACCATCAGATAGTGTCCGTAAGTCGCCTTTAATCGGCGGCAGCATTGGCGGCTCTGGGAAGAAAAAGACGGCACTCGGCTTTCTGAAAACCTCACTGATCTTTTTTAGCTTTGCATAAGTAGGAAACTCCTGTCCGGATTCCCAATTTGTGTAACGCTGTAAATCAACGCCGATAGCTGTGGCGGCTTCGTTGGGCTACATATTGTAGTATTCTCTGGCCCAACGGATGATTTCACCATTGATGCCAAGCATTGCTTCAGCCATTGAAAGGCACCTCCTCTTATTTCCCCCAAATTGTCCACATCAGTTCTTATGCAATGCGCGACTTATTGTATGTAGACTTATAGCCTTCATAATTGTATCATATAAAATGGAGGGTTGCAAGTATGGACATAATTAAAGTTTTTGGCACAAACGTTAAACACTATCGCCAGCAAACTGGCTTGTCTCAGGAAGCATTTGCCGAAAAATGCGGTATGCACAGAACCTATATCAGTGCAATAGAGTGCTTCCGCCGTAGTATATCTCTCGAAAATATCCAGCGCATTGCTGATGCACTTGGCGTTGAAGCATACAGACTTCTTCTCGAAAATCAGGAGGATACAGAAAATGACAAATGAAATCAAGGAATTCCGTGATGGTATTTTTGCACTCAGAACTCGCAGATTTGGCACCGTTGCAGAACTTATGATCGAAGCTCTTTACAACTTCACCAAATCCCACAATCAGTTCCATGACCGCTATGATGAGGTCGGTCACCAGAGAATTGAAATCAAATTTTCTACCGTTATGAAGGCAAACGAAGCGGTTATTAGCCGTTCCAATTCCATCGACCAGTGCAAAAAAGCCAATCTTGGAAATCGTGCACTTAACAGCACTGATATGTATGAGTACGATTTTGACTGTAATATTCAGCAGGTGAAACGATTAGAGTTTGATGTTCTTTACTATGGACTGTTCTTTGCTGATCGTATTGCTATCTTTAAGATGAACTCCGATGAGATCACGTCCTGTTTCGGGTACTCAGACAAACAGCACAAGGGAAACGAGGGTGAAGGTCAGTTCCATCTTAATCGTGGTAGTATTGATTATCATATGAGAAACCACTTCGTTCAGTGGCTTACATACGAAGAACTGTACGACCTTTTGAGCGCATTGTAAGGAGATATTCGTATGGCCAAAAAGAAAGACAAAAATATTGATCAATTTAAGCAAGGGATTTTTTCTTTGAGAACAAACTTCGGAGAACTTGCTCAACTCATGCTTCAAAAAGACATGGGGCTGCATCCGTCCGATGATAACTCATACGACCTTAAAGATGATGACGGTCGTAGAATAGAAGTCAAGTTCTCGAGAGCTTATAAAAAAGATATATCTATAACCGCAAGCAACGCTATTGAATTGTGCTCGAATAGCAGTACGATGGTATATGACTCAACTGAATCAGAGAAAAGATCGTCCGATTATGACTGTAATATTCAACAGCTAAAACCGGATTGTTTTGATTCCCTATATTATGGTGTTTTCTTCTCCGATAAGATTGAAATATTCCATGCCCCTCGTTCTGAGTTTCCTGACAGTGTGGACAGCTTTATTGAAGATAAAGCTGCCGCACGTAGAAAGTTGCCAGGATATGCTCTCCAGCACAAAGGTGGCGAAGAATGTCAGTTTCACATAAAGAAAACCACACACAAACACCATCGTGAGCACTATCATGTAAAGGATCTAACATACGAAGAACTCTACGATTTGTTAGACTCTGAGAAATAAGTTCTTCTTACGCAGAAACTTTTTTATAATATCCCTATGCGCTCCAGAAAGACCGAACAGCTGCATAATATCACTATCTAAATCTTCATATAGACCGCTGATGTTTTCGGAAGAATTCATTATGCGGTCTACTTTTTTTATGATAGAAGTCTGAATATCCATTGGAATGACCGGTATTGGCATTTGCTCAATATGTGAACGAAGTAATTTTACAGAGTTAAACTTCTTCGAGATAAAATAGACTGTAACACTTGAGTTAAGTATTGCAAGAATGTATTTCATCTCCAGACCAGCAACATCAGGAATGACAATATTGCAGCTGTTCAAGGAAAGCGTTTGCTGATCGTCATAGGTGAACACTGGAACTTCACAAATAAAGCGGTATAATAATTTTTCTTTTGCTCGGTACATTTCTACAGGAGCCACCTGCTGAAAAGACTCCGGCGCAAAGCGAATGTAGTTTCCTGATGATGTCATTCCATATCTTTGAATATCGCTACCTTTTAGAACGACTTCATTATCATCACGCTTTTCGGTAGATATGTATTTTTTGTTATTGCCGGTAACGATACCGAGTGCAAACTTTGCATTTCCCTTCAAATAAACAACATTTTCGATGTTACTTATCGCATTCAAACATTCATTTTCTTCATCAGACACATTAAATGACAGTGTGCCATCAGAAAAGGTTCGAGGCTTCGAAATAACGAATGTATCGTTCTCCGTTGAAACTCTGCATCCAATAACAGTCTTTTCATCATCCGGCGCAATACCAAGAATTATAGAAGGACACTGAACACCGGAAAATACATTCCCTAAGTAAGAGATAAATTTGAACGAGCAAGCGGCAATCATCATTCTCCGAACGGTATCATGTGCAGCAACGCTCAAAATCGCTTGAGGGAGAACAAATGCCAACACTCCCTTATGATTAAGCATAGACAATGCTTTTTCTACAAACAAATCATAAGATTCTATGCTCTTGCCAACTGCAGTCTTGAAAAGTTTGCGGCATCGGAGAGCATCTTCTTCTGAGAAATCGCTACCCCAAGGCGGATTACCGACAATCACATCAAACTTTTGCGTAAAAGTTTCAAAATATGTATTGCCTACAATAATCCTAGATTGGATATCCACAGCAGACATTTCTGGTGCCATAAGCGCAATGTTGATTCGAGACAGGAAGACACTTATGGAGTCAATATCTTGTCCATAAAGGTTGGCATAATCTATTCCCTTTGTACCAAGGCTCAACAAGAAGTTGCCTGTACCACAGCATGGATCACAAATTGTTTTTGATCCTAAATCCGGATCGTTTTCATACAATCTGTCAATCAACTCACCAACAACTTTTTCGGGAGTATAATACGCACCAGAACTTTTTCGTTGACCAATATCTTGCAAAGAAATATAGACAAAACCTAAAGAATCTTCTCCTTTTACAAAAAGGATTTCTTTTGACAATACAGGTAACAGTTTATTGATTAGAGCAGGAGCTACAGTATCTTTTCCAATTAAGTCTTTGATTAGGATATGAAACTCGCTTGTTTGTTCTTGAGATAGGAAGTCCAGCAAAACATTGCTGTTTCCAAATGGAATATTGCGACTTTGGTAGTAAAGCTGTACGGCAAAGTTTGCAAGAACAATCAATAAATCTCGTTCATTCTCAATTATGCCGAGTTCCAACAAGTCGGCAACCAATTTCTGATTACTTGCAGTATGAACGTAATCCTTATAAAGGACTTTTCCTGTGGCACTCTTTTTGTTTCTGCGGCTTTTTAGTTTTGTGTTTTTGCCTGATTTAAGTTCTTCAACAAACTTTTCAACATATTCAGTGCTAAATAATTGATCGCCAATGTCAGGGACAATCTTACCCAAGCGAATCCAGTTTTTTGCTGTCGCCTTTGATATGGATAAAGTTTTACATACATCATCAACAGTAAGTCCCTTTTGTGTCACATCAAAGAAACTTAGCTGACTATCATTAATTCTCTTTTTTCGTCCATCGACAGGTTTGGGGGCTGTTTCTGGTATTAACCATACACCACTAACCATATTTGCACCGCTAATACGTCCCTGCTCACACAAAAGCTGAACCCTACGCTTGGATATATTAAACTTCGTAGCTGCATCATTAACAGAAATATACATAGCTACCTCCGCAATCATTTAATGATTGCATTATACTCCTCAGAGCGAACAATGTCAACATTAATGATAAAGGAACAACTGCCCGCAAGACATCTCTTACGAGCAGCGCATAGGTCAATACGTTAAATTTGTAAAAGAATTACTCTTCCATGACTTCCAACATCATCCTTGCACCCAGCCTAAAGCTGTTCTGAAATACCAGGCAATCCGTGATGGCCTGATGCTCTCGCACACAATTGGTATACTTCTCGAACAACTCTTTCTGTTCATCTATCATGGTGGTTTTGAGCTTTTCCTCATTCATACAGATCAACTCTTGTACCCCTTAGAAGAAATGTCGTACTCTGTCGGCTCAATATTACCGTACCAAAATTCTTCAAGGAATCTCATACCGCATCCTCCTCATAAATCATTTCTCGGAGGACGATTTCCTCGGCTCGGTTGCGGATGCTGTTCATTGCCCTGACCCATATCATCTGATCGGCTGCTTTCAGCTCCTCAGTCACACCTTCGGATATCTTCATCTGTTCAACAATCAGGGACAAACACTCCTGTGCCTGCTCGTTCAGATCAGCCAGATATGTCCAGAGTTGACCACTCAAGATCAGATCATTAAAAAGGATTGGGCAATGCTCTCTGAGGTACTCCCGGTGCATCCGTCCCCATTTACCAATGGGGCGCTGTTCCTCAGAGGACAGGGTAAGAACCGGAATATAATAATCGCCAATGAGTTCATACCAAAGGCCATTGCTCTCATCATAAATGTGTTTCTTCATCTCAGTCATAGTATTGATCTCCTTATTCTGGTGTTAGAATCTGCAAGTCTGACTCTCCCAGAAATATTGGTAAATCTTTGGTAAATTTGAGATTGAAACACAAAAAAGCTTAAAAACTGGGCTTATGAGACGATTTGAGACTTTTCATCATGCCCGGTAAATCCTGCCGTGGCAAATGAAACATACTCTAATCATTATTTTATTTCTCCTTGTTTTGCCCCGGAATGCCCTGTTTTGCAAGATTTTCTGGAATTCGTGTAGTTTGCTCTGAAATTACAGATTGTGGCAAATCAGAGCAAGATTGAGCAAGTTGGTACTGCCTGTCAGTAGTAAAATTGGTAGTAACACCTCAAAGTCTTACTACTTAGAATGCTACACTAAATTTTACAAAAAAAAAGAACCCGACGCATCAGGTTCTCCCAGGTGTAATCCGAAGACATCCACCGCAATTCTTATATATAATATACTACTTCTGCATAAAATATGCAAGAATTTTATGATTTGCTAATGAATTTTTGTAAGGCATTCATATTAGGTCTATGCTGTGTACCAACCACCTGATTATAAATGTTAATTGGCAATTCATTTCTCAAATACTCTGTCTGCTGTTGATACGAAGCAACAAACTGCTTACAAGCAGTTTTAGTTTCGCCCATCTTTCTAAGGAAATATGTAATCATGATAATATACGCATCCATATATTTGAAATCAATATTAGAAATTCCTACTTCAGTTTCAAGCAGAGTAACAAGACGCTGATCAATCTTACCAGTTTTAAATCTAGTATCGAAAATCACATTGTTATGAGCAATTGCATTTCGCAAATCTTTAACTGTAAATATAAAGAACTTTGTGTTCATGCCATCTGAATCTAAATTAGTTGGGAGCTTCATTATATTTGAAACATAAAGCTTAACATTTGTACAGGCACAATCATATAAAGTTCCAAACTCACCAAGCGCTAAAGTTTCAAATATTGCCCAAACAGGTATTGTAATATCATTATTAAAGAAATGTGCTACCACACTTCTCTTATTATAGTCACGAACAAGAGCAGCATTTATTTTTCCTTTTAGATTCATTCTCTTCGTGTACTCTGTTTTATATGCACGGCTCCCCGGAGTATAATTTCTATATGTTGTTAATGATTTATTGTAAATAACATCAAAATTCTCAGATTTGCTATCTGCCAATAAAGCCTCAATAACATAACTCTTCAATGCATTTTCTATAAACATTACCTTAGGATAAAGAACTGTTTTAAGTCGCATATCATATTTATTCAGTGCTATAATTTCATCCAAAGAGCTAAAATTAACACGGTTAGTATCCTCTCGAATAAATCTATATCCCTTAAATCCATGATAATAGCCCATATTTCTAAGTGCTTGTGTCTGTGAGCTTTTAACATTGATATGGTGTGTATTACGTAAATATTTCATCAACTGGTAAATTGATAACATGTATAACCTTCTTTCATCATTTATAAGGTTTATTATAGCACCAAACACTTACTTTTTCCACAGAAAAAACGCCCCAGCCTAAGCCGGAGCGTCATCTCTTTTCCATATTAAACTACCTTAAACATCTTCTGCGACATCGGTTTCTCTTTCTTCTGCTCAACCTCCGCCTGTGCCTTTCTAAACTCTTCCATCCGTTTCAATTCTTCCTCGGCATCATCGAATCCGATATGCGTGTACACATTCATTGTAACCGATATATCCGAATGCCCCATAAGGTACTGTAGTGTCTTAGGATTCATTCCCGATTTCGCCATATTCGAGCAATAGGTGTGTCGGCATACATGTGGAGTAATGTTTGGCATCTGCATCCGGTAGATGTCATTGTATCTGCCGACCATATGATTAAAACGGTGTTGCCAATGCATTGCAACAAGTGGCATTCCATTATCATCGTAAAATAGAAATCCGCTATATCCTTCTATGGACTTCTCCACTTTCGGTGCATTTCTATCCTCGATGATTGCCTGAAACATCTGTGCCACATCCTCCGTGATTGGTAATACTCTTGTTCCGGCATCCGTCTTTGTAGTTTCTATGATGTATCGCATATCCGATGTTCGCTGCAACTGGTGGTCAATATTTACAGTTCTGTTCTCAAGATCAATGTCCTTCAGCGTCAAGCCACAAAATTCTGATATTCGCATTCCCGTATGAAATAATATGTACACCACTTCATAATATTTACAGTACACCACATCGTCATGCACAAACTTTAGGAATTTTCTCATCTGGTCTTTGGAAATTGCCTCTCTTGTAACTGCATCATTTACCAGTACTCCGGCAAGCTGAAATCCGAATGGATTCTTTACCAGAATGTCATCATCCACTGCCATCTGAAAGGCTGGTCTCAGCACTCCCCGGATGGTATGAATGGAACTGTAGCTTTTCCCATCTTCCTGTTGCAATTTTATAAGGAACAGCTTTGCATCGGAAGTTTTCACACTTCGTATCGTCTTTTTGCCAAATGCTTCCTTTGCAAGTAATCTCTGTACTGTAACATATCCCTGCTTCGTGCTTTGCCTTACTCCGGTCTTTGTTTTCAAATATCGGTCTACAAGTTCACAGACAGTCATCTGTCCGTCCACGATATTTACAAGCAAATCCAAATCTGTGTTTACCTGTTTTTCCAATTCACGAAGGGAGAGGCATGGCTTCTTTCCCTTTGGAAGTTTGTCCGTAGGCTCTAGTTTCCAACTGTATACAAAATGTGGTTTTCCATCAATGTGATATTTATATTGATATTTTCCGTCTGTTCTTACACTCTCTCCCGGTCTTAATACTCTACGCTTGGAATCCCGCCTTGTCTGTCCTCTTCCTGCCTTTGCCATTATACCCGCCTCCTTAGTTC
>ERZ779898.123-NODE-123-length-36858-cov-3.012200_pt1 | contig 36858 bp, 38 predicted proteins | sample MGYA00511902_ERZ779898 | MGnify/ENA primary metagenome ERZ779898 (study PRJEB29588, sample SAMEA2144588) | human gut metagenome | biome: human gut; feature: human-associated habitat; material: faeces | place: Denmark | collected 2008/2010 ...
AGTAGTTATAATTCTGGTACTCGTACTTTTTAGTAATAGAGGCCAAGCAAAAAGACGCTAACAATAGCGTCTACCCAAGTAGATGCTACCCACCACTATGGGTAACACTTACATATATAATATACCAAAACATCCTTAACTATTCAAGTATATTTAGTTATTTTTTAAAATATCCTTAGCAGCTACAATACCAGTTGCTGCAGCCGTTACAATATTTCCCGCTTTACCAGCACCATCACCAACAAAATAGATATTTTCGCCATCTAACTTCATATTATTATCAGTTTCTATTTCATTACTAAAGAATTTTATTTCGGGACCATATAGTAATGTTTCATCATTAGCAACTCCTGGAATAATTTTATTTAACACATCCAATCCTTCCAAAATATTTGTAATGATACGATGTGGAAGAACAAGTGCCAAATCTCCAGCGACACAATCTTTTAGGGTTGGTTCAATGAAGCCTTTATTAATTCTAGCTTCCGTACTTCTTCTTCCTCTTTTTAAATCTTTTAGAGTTTGTACTATCGGCTTACCTCCCCCTAGGGTATTGGCAATTTTAGCAATTGATTCGCCATATTCTCTAGTATTTGTCACCGGTTCAGTCAAACTAATTTTAGAAATAAAAGCAAAATTAGAATTATTACTCTTCTTAGATTTTAATGCATGACCATTAACACAAATATAGCCATAATAATTTTCCTTAGTTACATATCCTCCAGGATTTGTACAAAATGTTCTTATTTCATCATCATAAGTCCTAGTTTTAATAAATATACTAGGATCATATATCGTACTAGTAATGCTTTCTAGTATTTCTCTTCGCACTTCTACTCTAACTCCAACTTCAATACTTTGCGAAGTATATAAAATATTGTGTCTATCTGCTAACATTTGAATCCATTTAGCGCCTGTCCTACCTGGAGCAATTATAATATTTTTAGTATCTACGGTATAATCCTTATTTTTTAATTTACCAGTTAATTTATAACAATCATCAACTTTCTCATAATCTAAAATATCACAACATTCAAGTATTTCCACACCATTTTTTCTTAAACATTCCGTAAAATCACTTATATATTTTGGCAAATTATCACTGCCTAGATGTTTTTGCTTAATAACTAATAAATTAGCTCCACACTTTGCAACTTTTTCTTTAATTTTTAAAGCCTCATCCATATTACTAGGAAAAACTTCACTATCCATACCGAATTTATTAAATATACTTTCGGTATAATCAATTAATTCTTCCGCTTCACTTATACTCATATATTTATATAAATTACTCTTACCAAGCTTTGGAATAAAATTAAGTTTACCATCACTAAATGTACCTGCTCCACCAAAACCTGCCATTATATTGCAAGGATTACAATTAACACAAGGAATTTTTTTCTCATTCATCGGGCAATGTCTATTACAAGCTAAATATCCTTTATCAAGTAAAGTAATTTTTAGCTTTGGATTATTGCTAATAAGTTCAAATGTTGCAAATAAACCAGCAGGACCAGCCCCAATTATTACTACATCTTTCATATCATTACTCCTCATACAAAATAGCAATCCTTTTTGGGATTGCTAACTTTTTTAGCTCCCACTTTGGTAGGGTTCACCGACTTTTTTAACTCCCACTCTGGTAGGGTTCACCGACTTTTTAATAATGTAATACAAGTATAACATATTTTTTTATTATTTAAAACTTTAATAATATATTTTCTAATTTTTCCTCTTCTTCTGCTAAAGTCTTTCTTTCCTTTTCAACTAATGCTTGCGGCGCTTTGTTAACGTAGTTTTCATTAGCTAGTAACTTCTTACGTCTTTCAATACTTTGTTTTAATGCTTCAATTTGTTTTTGTTTCAATGCCATATCTTCTTCACTTAATACTATTTCATAACAAATATCTAAATCATAATCCTGATATTTAACATTAAGTTTATTTTTATTTGACTCATTAACAATCATAGCATCGTTAATTTTTAACATTTTAAATATTAAATCATAATCAGCTTCACTATTAACAATTACTTGATAATCCTTACCAATTTTATTTTCTAATTTTACATTTCTAAACATTCTAATAAATTCGATCATTTCATTTACACTATCTAACTCTTTATTAAACGCTTCTTTTTTATTGAACTTTGGATATGTACTAATCATAATGTTTTCTTCTTTAATAGGAAGCATATTATATATTTCATCAGTTACATAAGGCATAAATGGATGTAACATTTTTAAAATACTAGTCAATACTTTAAGAAGAACTGATTTAGTTGTCAAATCATCCAAACTAAATTTAGCAAATTCAATATAATTATCACAAAAATCATTCCAAATAAAGCTATAAAGTTCTGAACCTGCAATATTAAATTCATAACGTTCCATCCTTTTAGTAACAGTCTTTATCAAATTATTTAACTTAGTTAATATCCATTTATCTTCTTCACTTAAATTATTTAAAGTATAATTACTATCATTTAAATCTTCAATATTCATTAAAACAAAACGGGAAGCATTCCATAGCTTATTGATAAAGTTCCAAGTAGAAGCTACTTTTTCTTCATCATAACGAAGATCCATTCCTGCTGCAGTAGAAGTTGCTAAGAAGAAACGTAGGGCATCAGCACCATATGAATCAATTACATCCATAGGATCTACCCCATTACCTAAGGATTTACTCATCTTTCTTCCTTCTTTATCGCGAATAAGTCCATGAATTAAGCAATCCTTAAATGGTCTTTTACTTGTAAAATGTAGTCCTTGGAAAGTCATTCTATTTACCCAAAAAGGGATGATGTCATAACCAGTAACTAAAACATTATTAGGATAAAATTTCTTAAAATCATCAGTAATTTCTGGCCAACCTAAAGTTGAAAATGGCCATAAAGCACTACTAAACCAGGTATCTAAGACATCTGGATCTTGTACCCAATCATCACCTGGAGCAGTATCTCCAACAAATACTTCATCACCCTTATACCAAGCAGGAATTCTATGTCCCCACCAAAGCTGACGAGATATACACCAATCATAAGTTATTTCCATCCAGTGATTCATAATTTTTTCGTAGCGTGCTGGAACAAAATTTACTTTAGTATCTTTATTCTTTTGATTTTCTAAAACAGCATCTGCTAAAGGACGCATTTTAACAAACCATTGCTTTGACAAGTATGGTTCAATCATTACCCCACTTCGCTCACTATGGCCAACATTATGTGTTATTTCTTTAACAGAAATAAGTAAATCTTGTTCTTCTAAGTCCTTAATTAATTCTTCCCGACAAGCAAATCTATCAAGACCTACGTACTTACCAGCATTTTCATTCATTGTGCCATCTGGATTAATGACAACAATTCTCTCTAAATTATGTCTATTCCCTACTTCAAAGTCATTAGAATCATGCGCTGGCGTAATCTTCCCTACACCCAATGGTACATAATCCAAAATTCTAAAAAAAATATGTTTTTATTTACATTAAAACTTGTTCTAAAGGTTTTAATTTTAAGTGTAGGTCGATAGATTTATCTTCATGTATTTCTACTCTATCAACTATGCTTAGAATTAAATCTCTATCAACCTTTTTTCTGCTTTTTAAATATTCGGAAACTATTTTCTTTGTTTCCAATAATTTATTGTGTTCATTATTAGTTTGATATTCTATGAGAGTATCTTGTGTTTCATCTAAAGATAACTGTAATTGTTTTTTCTTATCTTCTAATGACATTGCAATCTTTCCGTACGTTTCAATACTTATTTTATCATCTAGCCGATCCATATAAGCTATTTCTAATTTTCTGTCAACATCGTGAATTTCGCCATTAATTTTTTTTATTTTTTCTTGTAATTTTAAATTCACACGTTCATATTTTTCTTTTGCCTGTTGTGTTAAACCATCAAAGTCAAACAATTTAATATATTGTTTGAATAAAGATGTAATTTGATTTAAAACTTCATTTTCTACTTCAAAATAATTTACAGAATGTAATGTGCATAAATGTAAGTGCCGATTTTTTCTGTAATACACACATTGTGTATAATATTGTTTATACGTTTTTCCATCTTTACCAACATGATCTTTTTTCGCTATGCTCATCTTATGCTTACAATCATGGCATACCAGTAATCCTTGCAACAATTCCTTAGGCTTTGTGGAATTACTTTTATAATTGGCATCAAGATAAAGTTGAACTTCTTCAAAAGTTTCTACATCAATAATAGGTTCATGCTTATTTGGAACAATAATCCACTCTTCTTTTGGTACACGAGATAGTTTTTTCCTTCTCCAACTTTTCTTTACATATTTATGCTGTACCATACTGCCTATATATACTTGATTTTCAAGTATTCTTTTAACGGTACTACTATCCCAACTATACTTTTTATATTCAGAAGAAAAATCCACGTGTTTATAATTTCTAACATACGATGATCTTGCTATTTTATATTCAAATAATTTTCTTACAACTTCGTTAAGTGTCTTCGTTTCTAAATACCATTTAAAAATTAATCGTATAGCACAGGCTTCGGCTTCTTCTATAATTAGATGATGTTTGTCAGCTGGATCTCTTTTGTAGCCAAAAGGTGTATTACTACCACCTATATATTCCCCAGCTTTTTGTTTTGCCCTTTTACTATTAGTAACATTTTTAGATAAATCTCGAGAATATTTTTCATTCATAAAGTTAGTTAAAGGTGCGTATTCATTACTACTATTATATATATCAGATGTATCTACTTCCTCTTGAACAGTCATAAATCTAATGCCCAATGAAGGAAAATAGTAATCCATATAATAGCCACACTCAAAGTTGCTTCTTCCAAGTCTTGATAAATTCTTAGTAATTACAACTTTTATATTTCCATTCTCGACTTCATCTAATAATTCTTTCCAGCCATCTCGATCAAAGTTAGTACCAGAATAACCGTCATCAATAAATTCACGACAAAGACTGCCTACATTACCTCTTTTATCAATGAAATTATTAATTATGCTTCTTTGATTAGATATACTCTCACTCTCGTCAACAACTCCACCTTTCTTATTCCTATCCTCCAATGAAAGTCTATAATATTTAGCAATTTCACTTGGAGCATAGTTTTTCAATATACTTGAATAATCCATGCCTCATCCTTTCTAACAAGGAATCATAATTACGGCATGTCAATAGTATTCATCCATATTATAACATAAAATATGGATATTTATTATGATTCCTTTTATTTAATATGTTTTTTTAGGTACTCCTGTAAAAAACTCATAAAATCTTTAGAAATTACATCAAACAATGAAATTCCATTCACATCATAATAAACATTTATTTTCATAGTGTTCCTTTCTTTAAATTTTTCTTATTACTCCATGGATAAAATACCTCTCCGTTTTACTTCCAGATTCATGCGAACATGAATATAAACTTATAATTTTATCAATATTATAATTGATACTTATATCCGTACTATAACGACTTTTTAATTTTATTTTTTCTAAATATGTTTGATAATCATTCAAATTATCAAATTCTATATTGTAAGATGAAGAAAGTGCATCGTCTGTATATGCACTAAATATTTCTACTTTATAATTTTCTATTGGTGTTAATATATAAAAAAACGGATGTTCTTCATAAAACGATTGTTTCATATATTTTTTTAGTTCTCCAAACATAGAACCATTTCCTGTATAATGACCATACAAAAAAGTATTTAAATCACTAAAACCATTATTAGATCTATAATCCATAAAAATACTACCATACGAATTATAGCTTTTATCATAAGAATGATTTAAATAGTAAGAATTATTATCACCCTGTACTATAGGATAGTTTACCTGTGTTCCCTCCATAATAATCCATCCCACAATATCAGAATTAATATTCTTCAATTTATCAAAATCAATAGCTGGTAATTTATCAGAATCTTCCACTTGTTCTACTTCACCTATGTCAATTAAATTATCTATTATTTCTTCTTGTTTATTTACTGCATCATAATATTTAATGATATTTATAATACAGATAATTAAGATAGAAGAAAAAACAAAAAGAAAAAGAATTTTAATACTTTTCCTCTTCACATCCTTAATATTATTGCTCATTTTCTTATCCTTTCATATAAAATTAAAAAGATTAGCTATATAAACTAATCCTTTAAAAAGTTGATTATAAATCACGCTCTTGTTCTTCTTGTAAGTGTGACTTCATCACTTTAGAAATCTTGTCAAAAGTTTCTTTATCAATTATAGGTGAATGCTCGCCATGAATTATATGTTTATTTTTAATTACCTGATTGAAAGAACCCGTAAAAACGAAACTATTCAAATCACGACGCTTAGTATTCATGTTTTTTATAAATTCTTTAATTTCGTGAAAATCATTGTATTTACTTACAATCTCATCATAATGTTCTACTAAAAAGATAATGTTTTCTATGCGATTTTCAACACTTTCAGATAACTCAGTATGGTTTTCTAACAATTCTTTTTGTAAACTTGTTAATGTTTTAATTACTTTTTCTTGCCAGTCATTTTCTGAACTTTCAACAGAATTAAGCAAAATAGAACTATCTATTTGAAGGTATTTAAACATAGAATCAGGTTCCTCGTTTTCTAACTGTGTAAATAAAGATTCTAATCTTACTAAAACAATATCATTTAATGTATCTTTTGTAAAAAGTAACCATTTTATTTCATTTAAATCCAAAAAGAAATTTGCTGACAAATCATAAACTGACTCTACTATTGGCTTCTCTTCTTCGTCTACAATATATTTTTTCTTTTTATCATCATATTTATATCCAAAAAGATTTTCAGTCATAATATCACCTGTTTCATTTTGATTATATCATATTTTTTTATAATAATAACATTAGCTACATAACTAAATCTCTCGTTCATTTAATTCTTCTTCTTTCTCACGTTCTTCTTGCCTATATTTTTCAATAATATATTCATCAATTATTTCATCTTGAGATTTTATTAACTCATATACTCTATTTAACTCCTCATCTTTGATATATCTACTATCCTTATCAGAAAATTCATAAATAATTAAAGCTGTTTCAATATCATATATACTATGATTATGAAAAACATTTAATAAACTCCTAATATATTCAGTATTCATATTTATATATCCCTTTCTATTTCATCTATTTCTTTTTCTATGTTTTTATTTATACAAAAAATTTTTCTGGAAACATCAATGATTGGTTTTTTATAATCACCTAAAATCAATTTTTCTAATGACTCAGCTCCATGCAATTTTGCATACTCTAATTCTTCTCGATATATAGGAAATACCTGATAAAAGTTTATTTGTCCTTTGGTATCCATATATAATTTATTTTCGCAATTACTATTGTCATAAGATTTAAATAATATAATATCCGAGAGTTTTGTATTAGAACTATACGTAATGCTAGCATCTATACTTTGTGAAAAAGTATGTCCATAACCAATCCAATTATTTTCATAAATTGGAGTTCTAGCAATTACTTTTAATTGACTAATAATCCAATTGTTATCTTTGTTTTTAAAATCCCATTCTGGTGGAAGATACATTACAAGTTCTGCTCTATCATACCCCTTATTATTAATTATACTTGGCACATTCATTTTATAAGCCCCCATCCCCTTAGTAATAAGTTTATAATAATTATCTTTTTTTGATGGTGGTACAATTAAAATGTCTAAATGAATGTCTGGAGAATATAATTCATGATAAACTGAAGTGTATTCCCCATATTTATTTTTTATAAATTGTTCTAAATAATTAGCTTCATCTTTGGAATAAATATATTTAGGATGTTCTTGTAATCCTTTTAGATAGTAATGCAATTTAGATTTGTCAAATTTATTAATTTCATTCATATATCTAGTTCCATCTCCTCATTTTTTTCGTTTTGATAATAATTATTTTTTCTTAACTCATTTTTACTTTCCTTATTTAAATCAGCTATTTTGATTTCTTTAATAACACCATTAGATTCTTTTTTTCTATAGCAAGTCCTTAATTTTCCATCGTCACTAGGTAAAAAATCTTTCATTATGAAATCTTTATATCCAGTATCAATAAATTTTTTCAATATCAATTTGGCTTCCTGATCATAATGAACTGAATCATATACATCTTTAACTGTTTTTTTATCATCTGATAACATAACAATTAAGTCACTAGTTGCAACTGTACTTCCCCCGAACGGTCTTTTTTGCCCTGGCAAAGTCCAACTAACATCATATTTATTTCTATTTTTCATATAAATTCCTTTCTATAATATTCACTTATTTTTTGTTTTTCTTCTTTTGAAACATCTTCGATTTCTTCACCTCTAGCTGTCATTACTTGTTTGTTCTTATCATCATATAGAGTATATTCCTTATCATCAACCAAATAAATAATACCTCGCTTGTCATAGCTTACCCAAGCAATATTATTTTTAGGAACATACATATAATATTCAGTATATGGAATACGAACACAGTATTGCTCAGCATTGCTTCTAGTATAGTCAATCATATTTTTACTAATAGAAACACTTTTAATAAATCCTTTACTCGTTTCTAAAGATATTGATTTTATTTTTTCTAGTTCACTAGCTTTTGTTTTTAGATAACTTAAATAAGCATATTGCTGGTTCGATTCTTTTTTATATTGATTTGCAGAAGCAATGATTTCTTGCACTTCTTCTGTAGTATTTACTTCTAACTCATTCTTTGCTTCTAAAAACAACTTTATCTCATTGCTAGGTTCTAACTTTTCTCCTAGCATTTCTTCTTGTTCACAAAAATATTCATAGTCTTCTAAATATTGAAGATATATATTACAAATAGGAACACGAAGCTGTAATGTTTCATTTATAGAAAATAATTTATTGTACTCTTCTTCTTTCGTTGCAATTTCATTTTGCAGCTGTTCTATTTTTTCTTCTAATGACTGATAATTATAAATTTCATTATCATTCAAAAAATTTATGGTATTAACTAACTGATGATACCTTTTTATTTCTAAATATCTGGAATTATAATAATTTGGATATTGTTTAGTTGAATCTAATTCTTTCATTGTACTAAGCACAGAATATTTAGATAATTGTGCTAATTGATTATGAATATTTAAAAGTTCACTATCATTAGTATTCAACTTATAATTTTCAAAACTTATTGCAATATCATTTTTCCTCTTGTGATAAAAGAACTCTTTTAATGAATCTTCGCTATATTCACTTCCTAAAACTTTCATAGTCACAAACTTCTGCTTACCATAAGGCTTTATTCTAATATTTTTACCATATTTAATTTGGTAACCATCTAATGCAAGATTCTCTAAAAGTTCATCAAACGAAAAACAAGATTCTTTTAATTCTTCTAGTTTTTCTATAATTTGCTTTTTCCAAGTTTTAGATGCAATGGCATATAGATATTTATTAGAATGAAAATACCCAATTTTAGGAGCATCTTCAATTATTTTTAATCCATGCTCTAAAGCAATGGTATCTGACATATCTCTAAGTCCATATAGTCCTTCAATAGGATTTGCCAATCGATCTTCTAACTTTCTTCCCTCTGTGCTAACTGCATTTATCACAAAGTGATTATGTAGATGAAATCTATCTGTATGAGTGCAAACTAAAACCTGAAAATTAGGATATAGTCTTTTGGCAAGCTCTACTCCCATTTCATGAACTTGCTCTGGTGTTAAATTCTTCTCCTTTGGATCAAAAGATTGATAAGCATGATAACAAGTTCTGCTTTCATTATCTTCCTCAATATGAAATTTATCATTATTAATTTTCATTTCATAAGAAGCAAAATCAGGTGAACAATTAAGTCCACTTACTAATGTTCCTCCTTCAGTCTTTTTTGGATTTTTTACATAGTTAATACAATCGTTACGACCTTGTACCCCATGAACAACCCAACGCTTAGTCGTTGGCATTTTGATTCACATAATTATCCAAAACAAACTGATTTAATTCATCTATCAAAATATATTTATTCTGAGATGACTTTGATATTTTTTTACGATAGTCTAATACAAATATATATAGTTTTTCTTGATAAAATAAAAAAGATAATATGTATTTACTATCTATAGCAAAAGTTCTAATATCATCTATCTTCTTATATATCAATCCGTCATTACAATTCACCTTATAATTATCAATAACGATAACATAGCCATCATTAATTTTAATGAAATGCAGATTACTTGGTCTTACAAATGACAAACCATCTTTTCTTATTCTATCCAACATATAATTATTAAATTTATATTTATCAATACTGTTTATCTTTTGTTGAACCTTGTGTACTGTTTTTACTGATAATGTAGATATTACTAATTTTGATAATGAAGATAGCATTTCAATAATTTCTTCATTCTGATTTTTTATTATTGCTACATCTGTTTTAGAAACTGTAACATTACGTACTATATTCTTTTGATTAACAAGTATTTCTCTAACATTACTAATCAGTTCACTTACAATATCACAAATCTCATACTTTCCCTTAACATCCTCCACGTAGATATTTTCATATATACAAGCAGATCTAATATAATCAGCAAGACAATCACCATATCCATATTTAATGGCTTTCTCTTGAATAATTTTTCTTTCATCTTCGTTAAGCATTACATTAATCTTTTCTCTACGCAGTTTTTTCTCTGACATTAGCAAAAATCTTCCTTTTATATTTTTGGAGTTCCAACTTATATATTTCTAATTCTTCTAAATATGCTTGACGAAAATATTTTTCATTTAACCACTTAACTCCTTCAGAAGTAATAATTGTTGTATTATCTTTAAAGTATCTATATTCTGGATGAATCTTTAAAAGACGATTAACTGCTACATTGATAGCTCCCCTACGTTTTTCAAAGAATGCAGGTAATTCATATAGTGGCATTTCATGACACTCTGTTTCTCTATGAGGAAGTTTTAATTCTTCTTCTAATCTTTTAATCTGTTTATTAAAGAAAGCTATTTCTAAGTCCAGATAATATTTATTCTTCTTTAAATAAACTTCTTCAATCCATTTTACAAATTCTAATTTTAAATAAATTATCCGTTCTCCATTAGCAGAACATTTTGTCGTTATCCATTTTTCAAATGGGTGCCTTCTAGTCATAACTTTAATTGCTTTATTAATTTGCTTCTCGCTTAATTTCAATTCTTTTTGTACTCGCCACTTCTCCAATGATTTAAATTCCATGTATTCTCCTTTCTCACGACAAGTACCCTTATAAAAGATGGTATATTTATAATCTATCAAGCATGGTGTTTACACACCCTATTGCTTGTTAGGGAACATCCCTAAGACCCACTAATTTAGTCTCCGACAGTTTTATTTTTTTAGATTTCTATTTCTAATTCTTCTTGTTTTATTTCTTTTTCTTCCAACTTTTCTAATGTTTCAGTAGCCTTTTTCCAGTCTATTTTCATTTCACAAGATGACATAAACGACCAAACTTCTTCCCTATCACTCATATCTAAGTTTGCAAAATTATCTATTAAATCTACATCATTGAACTCAAAATTATACATAATATAATCATCTAAAGCTGGAGAAAATTTTTCAACAATAAAATAAAATTTATTATCAATATAATTAATTCCACCAAGATGAGGTTCAGTCATATCAATATTTCTAAAATCCCAATTACCACAAAGGTCATTAAAATTTTTTAATTTTTTTGTATCTATTTTATTTTTTTCTAACAAATATTTATCATTTTCCGAATACAAATATTCTAATTTGTCAAAATAAACTGCCGAACAAATATCGCCAGATGTGGCTTTTTCTAAATCATTTTTTGTAATATGACCAGACATATAATTATCAGTAATATAATGTGATATAGAAAAAGGATTTAGATTTTCATTTTCCACTTTCTTACAAGTTTCAAAAATAAAATCAACTTCTTCTTTAGAAATTCCAGGAAAAACTTTAAAAATCCCATCATAAATCAGGTAATTTTCTAAATTGTCTTTATCATAATCACTTAAATTTCTATAATGATTTAATATTTCATTATTCATATTCTATTTCCATCTCCTTTTCCTTATCTAAATCACTATAAGTTTTATCTTTTCTTAAACTTTGTTCTTCCATATAATTAACAATTTTATCTGCATCCTTAATTGCTTTAAATAATTCAGAAGGTTGATTTTTTAAAATATCAATCCAATTTCTAATGTAACTTTTGTGTTCATTATAATGGTTTTCATCATAATTAAGTTTTAACTTCTGCATCATAAAAGAAGAACTTATTTCTGCCCTAAGTTCTTCTTTCGCATATTCTTCACTTCCAAATGTATTAACAATTTCTCTATTTAATCTATTAGGATGTCCTGTTGCATGAGATAATTCATGTAATTGTGTAGCATAAAATGAGTACTCATCCTTAAATTGAGATGATTTTGGAACATGAACTTCATCATTAATCGGATTATAATAAGCTTCATTTCCTTCTTCTCGATATGAAACATTTAGATTATCTATAATATTATTAATAATCTCACAATGATTAATCTTTTCATTTTTCATTTCTTGTTTTGGAATATTTGCAATTAAATCAGCGTTGAAAACAAGTATATTTTTACATATTGTTTTATAGTCATCTGCTAATTCAGGTGATTCAGCAATAATCTTTTCATATTCAGAAAAAGATATAGCTTTTTTAGTTTTAATATTATATTTACTCCAAAATTCAATCCAAACACCTTGACCTTTAGCATCGCCTTTAAAATACCAATGATTTTTTTTCTTTTGATCATAAGTACACCAGCGGTTATCTTTGTATCCTCTTTTATTAGCAACATAAGATAATATCAGATTATTTATTCCATTATATTTATAATTTGATATTGCATTTCTCGGTACATCATTAGTCCATGGCTGTTCCCAAGGGATTTTATTTTCTTCCAAGCTATCTAAATACATTTTAATCAAATTATCTCTTGCTTTGTTATAACTCATTGTCTAACTCCAAATCTTCTTCATCATTCTCTAAATCAACTAACTCTTGTTCTTCATCATCTTCTTCTAGTATAGAAAAATGACTGTAAATTGGAAACAACATTTCTTTATATAAAAAAGCATTTTCATCCAAACAATATATATCATTATTATTCTTCTCTAATAAGGCTAATATATCACATAAAACGAAAACACTCCTAGATAGCATGGTTACTTTTTTTGTTAGAAAAATCGAATTTTTATTATCATTTAATAAAGCAAGAAATTTTTTTAACTCTTCATTTATGCAATTAGCACTACCATTATAATCAATAAAATATTCTATTTTTATATTTTGGTTTTTATATTTTGAACTAATAAAATCATTCATTAGCTGTTTATACATTTGTTCTTTATATTCACCACCATTAAATCGAAGATAAATATAAGCATTATTTATTTTATTTTTTTCTTCCATTATTTTAATTCCTCTTCGATTTTCATTTCTAACTCTTGTTGCATCTTAACAATTTTTTCTTGCTGTTTTTTATAATCATATAATGGTTTTAATTGCTCTTCTATCTCTGCAATATTTTCATTTATAAGAGATATTTTATCTAATTCTTTTGACTTTTGTAACTCCAGTTTAGCAATTCTTTTTTCTAATTTATTATTCATATTTATATATCCCTTTCTATTTCTATATCTTCTTTTAAATTTTCAGTAGTTATGCTTATAATGTCTTTTGATTGTTCTTTTATAAGCTCAATTTCATCGTTAGCTAAAAATAATGACTTATCAAATTTCAAATTGTCAATTTTATCAATATTATTTTTAAATTCCTTAGATAGATAATCTACTATTCTTTCTGGATTACTTTCTTTACTATTTGTTTCATCAAACAATAAACCTATCTCTTCATAATTTAAATCTAATTTAATATCAGACAATTCAATTTTAGAAGAAGTCGTTGCCCAGCTTCCAACATAATCCTGATTAACAGAATAATAATCTCCACCTCCAGCACCATTACTAACAGATAGTAGTAATGGTAATGGATGAATCTTCTGTCCATATAAAGTATTTTCTTTTTTATCATAGAAAAAGCCTTGAATAGGCTCAATTTTTAAATCAATATATTGCTTTTTTTCATGATTATAAATGTAACGTGTTGGTAATGTTGTAGGAGTTGTTGAAGCACTTACCTCTTTATATTGATAAAAATATATATTGGATTCATTATAGTTGCTGTTTGCTTTCCTTATATCATCAAATATTTTTTTATATCTATCATCATTATAAAAATCAGTAACATAATCACCTATAACAAGCACTCTATCATTTTTCCAACTACTTTTTAATAGTTGCTCTACGCTTAGTAGATAGTCGTTTTTTTGATAACTCCACTCCATTAATTTACTTAATCCATGAGGTGAACAAATCTCTTTCTTATCAAAATTCATAAACTGATGATATTGTCCCATATTATATTTCCATCTCCTCTTCTAAATCATTTTCATAATCTGCATCAATGATATATGTTTCCCAAATATTTTCAATTTGTTTCTCAGTTAAGCCAATTTCTATTTCAATTATTTTACCATTTTCTATTTTCATAATTCCTGAATTTTCACGAATACTTTCATCAGCAAATTTGCATAAAAAGGTTGCCTCAGGAAATTTCTTAGATAGTTCTATAAAAACTGGTTCAGCAAAATCCCATGCAGTTTCAAATATCATCGTATCTTCATCATGAGAAAACTGCGATACATCCCATTTTGTACCCCAGTTATCATTACACCATTTATACCATGTAGCATGACCATATTTATCATAATTTTCTATATATTTTTTGCCCAAAGCTATGCTTTCAGCAAAATTAGAATCTGTCTTATATTTTTCAAAATTATCTTTAATTTCTGAGAATCTTATATCTTTAAAAATATCGCTATGAAACATATTTAAAGAGTGGAATGTTTTATTAATCTTAGATTTATATGATTCATCATTACTATTCAAAAAGAGAAACATCATTCCAACTTCTCCTCTACTACCAGACTCTATTTCTAAAGCCTTAGGCATTGGTATAACTTTATTAAAAGAAAATTCACCTTTATTGGAATATTTTTCTAACACATCTTTTAAAACTTTAGGTTCTGTTTTTACAATAGTCTTTACCCAGTTAGGCATTTCCATTCTCCTTTCATTTAATAATCACGTTCATAATCATCTTCAATTTCTTCTAAGTTATTATAGATGCTAGTTTCAGCTTTAGATTGCTTTGATGATAAATCTTCTTCTTTAATACGATCTAATTCCCGTGATTCTTGGTTTTCAAAATAATTTGATAATTCCATATATTCTGCTTGAATACTTGGATCAGTAATTGCTCTTTGATATTCACTTGTAATATCTTGGTTAAAAAATCTAAATTCTTTTCGTTCTTGTTTTTGCTTATCCTCAATAAATTCATAGGTACGATTCATTGCAATTTGTTCAGGCATTCTCAAATCTTTTGGATTTAAATTGTTATCCATACAAATTAATGCTTGAAAGAAATACTTAGGATCTTCCTTTCTTAGTGCATTTAACTGACTATACATTATTGATAAAAACTGTCTATTAGTAGCTTGTGCTACTGTTCTTTCTACTTCACGACTTAATTCTTTATCATAATGCGATGCTGGTACTTTAGTTGGTTGTTGTGTTTCTGGATTGATATATTTAAAAGTCATATCTTCCATAGCTTTTGACATATCTTTTTGTTTTAATTGTAAAAAATCATCATACATTGTTCTCATATTATTTCACCTTTTACCTTTCTATTTCATCTATTTCTTTTTCTATATTTTTATCTATATTAGCTTCATATAATATCTTTTTACCATAACTAATTTTAGTTATATTTTCAAAATCAAAATCAGTTTTATTAAAACTATTCTCATCTTGCTTATTCTCTTTTAAAAATTTTTCCACTTCCTCATAAGATTTTCCATAAGAACAATCATTTTTATTGGCGTTTTTCAAAGATATTTTTAACCGTTCTTTTGGAAATTTAAATGTCAATTCTTTATTATTATAGGAAATAGTAATATTTAAATTAACAGCATCAGTATCTTTGATACTATCTAATATTTCTCTATTAATATAAAGATAATTGTTTTTTATAGGATATTTATAAAGTGAATCTAAATATCTATTTTTATAATCCATCTCCAATAATTCCCAACTTAATTTATTTTTCATTTCATCATCTTTTACAAGATGATTCATAATTTCTTTAGCAGTTACTTTTGGATTGTCTAAGTAGCCAGTATATGAAACAGCTTGATTATCAATAAAATGACAATAACGAAGTAATTTTTTAGGTTCTAATTTAACTTGCTTTAAATCTTTATTACTTACAAATAATTCATTTGCTTCTTTTTTATAATAATTAAAGTGATAATCATCTTGTTTCCAAAATTCTTTTTTACACAGTTTCTTTAAACTATTAGAATTAGATAAAGTATAATCACACAATTCATTTGCAACATCTTTCTTAATTTGTATTCGCAAATTATCAAGGTCATCTAATTCATACATAGTAGATTCTTTTAAAGCACTTCTTAATTCATAAAGTGGATTATATATTTTTTTATCAATAACATCTAAGAATCCTGCAAATTCATAATCATTTTCATTCATTTTATATTTTCTATTTCGTTTCATATATAAAAAACGAAATCTATTATCTAATGATTCTTTTAATATTTTAAAGTTTTTACTTTCATATTGTTTGTCAACATAATTATATGTAATAGCTTGATTATCGGATAAATAGTTTTCTAACAAATGTAACTCTTTATTATCTTTCATATTCCATCTCCTCTACTTTCTCAAATTTTAGTGATTTACTCTGGAAATCTTTTATTATGTTATCAACCATTTCTGAATCAATTTCAAACAAGATAGAATCTCTTTGCATTTCTAAAGATGCCTTCCCAAGACTACCTGAACCTGCAAATTGATCTAATACTTTTTCAAATTCCTTCGTTATATACTTCTCAATTTCTTTATATAATTCTACTGGCTTTTGCGACTGATGGATTCTTTCTGCCTTACTTGGTGGCTCATAAACAAAAGCAGTAGGAAGCATACCATTAGTACCACTCATATAATGAACTTCTAAATTATTAGCTTCTAATAGCTGTTTTATTTCAATAGAGCTTTTTCCTTTAGCATCTATATTTACTTTATTTAATTCATTTATATTCTCTTTAGTATCCAGTCTTAAAGCTCTTGCTTTACCTTTACTTAGAAACAAAATATCTTCAGAATTGCTTGATTTTCTACCAGTATTATTAATTTGATTACCCTTAATCCAACTAACCTTTGCATAATATAGAAATCCACTATCTTTTGCCATATTTTTAACTTTAGTAAGATATTCCCAGTTCCCACCACTCTCTTCAGGCAAAAACTCTACTAAAAAAGCTCCTTGTTTTAAAACACGAAACTTTTCTTTAAAGTCATTTTCATTATACTGAAAACATGAATATGTACTTGTAAAATTTCTATTTCCACCTTTGTTAGTAGATAAATCATACGGATGATCTGTAATGATTGCATCTATACTATTATCTGCAATCATAGATAAATCTCTACCATCTCCATTTATTAAAAGACAGGTGCAAGTGGTGTTACTGGTCTTATATACACCTCTAGCAAGCCTAACAAATAGACCTTTATCAATTCCTTCATAAATTCTTGCACGAATAGATGGGTTTTTTACATCCATTTTTAATACATCTTTTGTTACCTGTTCTGCTTCCTTTAAGGTAAATTGTTCACTATCTTTAAAATAATCTAATAACGAAATTTGAAGTGATGCCATTATCTTTCTAGCTCCTCTTCTAAATCTTGAGTTTTGCTAACCATATCTTGATAATCTTTTTCCTGTAATTCTTCGATTAATTCCATTGCTTCCTCATCTTTTAATGTTTTATATGGCTCAGAAAAATCTGTTACTCCTCGTGTCATCGCAATAACGCTAGAAATCAATTTATCAGTATTTTCTCCAGTTGCTTTTCCAATTAAAACACCACCATCTATTTCTTTTCCATCCTTATCATATACAGTATAATTACTATATAATCCATCTGTTGATATATGAAGTTTATTGGATTCTTTACTAATAATAAGAAGTTCCATTTATCTTTCCACCTCTTCCAAATCATGTTCGGGATGTAATCTTAAAAATTCTTCAAAGGTAAATTTCGGACATTCTGTTTTTATTTTTTCTAAAACAAAAGAAATATCATTATCATCCATATCAACAAATTCACCCGTATAATAATCAGATTTGGCAATGATAAGATTACCAGCTACAGCATCCTTTTTATCCCAAATCCATCTATTAAGTGGTAATCCCCTAATTTTACCTTCTTCATTAATAATAAAATCATAATCAACTTCATCTGAAAAAAATGAAGATACAATTTCAATATCTCCACCTACTAGTTTTTGCTTTGCTTCCAAAGTATCATCAATTTCTTTTATATATGGTTCTTTTTCTGGTTCTACTACTATAACTTTAATTTTGTTCATTGTTTCTCCTTTCGTTAATATTCTATTAATGGACATTCTGTGCAGTAATCATTTTTTAATTTACTATCTTTGCAATTTTAATAATAGGCTCTTACTTCAAAAATTTAGCTGGCAAGTAATTAGTAACAACAAGCAAATTTATAAAATCAAGCTCCAAACATTCACAAATTTTTATAAGATTGACTAGACTTATATCATTTCTTTTAAAACTTTCAATTTTACTGATATATGAATTGGATACATTCATCATTTTTGCTAAAGCTCTTTTGGAATAACCAAGCTCTATCCTTTTATCACTTATTATTTTAATTAACAATTCGTGATTATCTTTCATAGTGACTTCCTTCAAAATATCTAAATGGACAAAAATGACAAATATGCTTATTACTATTTTCTTTATCTAATCTTCTTTTATTAATAATCAGCTCCTTTAGTTCATCATCTGCATAAGAAAGTGGCAAGTAATTAGCCAATATTAGTAAATTCACAAAATTTATTTTTAAAACATCACACAAATCAATTAACATAGTTAAATCCCATTTCCTTCGGAATCCATTTTCTATGTCATTGATAGTTGAATGATGTACTCCAATTGCTCTAGCAAGACTCCTTTGAGAATATCCTAATTCTATTCTTCTATCTCTTAATATCTGTGACAATAACAAATAATCTTTATCCATAACTTTCCCCTTTCCTATTTTTCTATCTCATAATCAATAAAATCCACAGATTTCTGTGGATAGTTAAACAGTTCAGACTGATATTTACCAGATAGTTCTTTTAAATAATTCCACATATCTGGTTGTTCCTTTATAATAGTTTGATTTGTCTGACATATTTTAAAATACAGTTGCATTTGCCAAAGTTCTCTAAACTTTTCTTCAGGAATATCAAACTTTCTTAAATCATAAAATCCATCAACAGGAGTATAGGTTTTAATATCTTTTGTTCTATCTTGTATAGTATCAATCTCATTAACTTTTATAATATTATGAATGATTGTATTATGAAAAAAACTATCGGGTTTATATAATGTATTTTTATCTAACTGTATAGCATACCCTGTTGCTTCCTTGATTTCATCTAACGTATATATTTCAATAGATTCATTATATTGTTTGTATTTTTGAATAGATGAAGAAGTAAAACCTTTCCTGAGTTGATATTCAAAACAAACATCTTTAGGATCACAATATTTGCTACCAGCATTACAACAAAATCCTTTTTCAAAGCCATACTTTTTACATATTCTGTCCATGTACTTTATTTTCTTTAATCCCAGTTTTTCCATTAGACTTACAAAATCATTAAATTCTTCTTGGCTTCTTATATTAATTACTCCTACATTACACAAAAAGTTTTCATATTTATTATCCATATTTTTCCTTTCTTTAATTGGTTTCTAATTTCATTCCTAAATAAATACCATTCTCATCTTGAATTGGACTGCACATTCCTGCTCTACCTATACTTTTTAATTCTTCAGCACAAGCAGAAGCAACATTCTGCATTGTATATCCATCAGAAAATAGAAAGTATTTTACTATCTTTTCATTTGATGTTGAATGATTACCAGAATTGCTTGATGGTGGGGAAGTTGGTTCAGATGCTGGTTGTTGCGAGATACTATTGTCTGTAGAAGTGTTGTTTGATGGAGGCGTTTCCACTATTGGCGATTCTTCTATTTCAGTTTCTTCAATTTCTTTTTTAATAACTTTTACTTTTAATTCTTCCTTCGTTTTATTATTAGAAGAATCTGACACTTCATAAGTAATAATATATTCTCCAGATTTTGAAGTGTCGATTTCATTATAAGTAACTTTTTCTATTAAGTTTTCTTCAAAATTATCAGTTACCGATTTTATATAAGCATCATAATCAATTTCTTTTCCTTCTTCCACTTCGATATAATCTTCAGATAATACAATTTTTGGAGGTTCTGTATCAGTTTCTTTTAATGGTTCTTTTTCTTTAGAGCTATTAAAAAAGAAAAATATTAATACTAAAGAAATAGTTGTAATAACAAATAAAAGAATTAACTTTCTTTTCCTCTTATACTTGTTATACATTACTAATAATTCTTCATCTGTCATACAGCATCGCTCCTTTCATTTAGTCCATCCCTGAAAAAGTAATTTTTTCTCTAACAGTAATTTCTAAATCAGAAGTAGTTGTATTACCAGCACTATCGCTGAGTGTATATTCAACAACATAAGTCCCTATCTGCTGATTATCAATTTTATTGAAGTTTACGGAATTAATTAAATCACCATCCAAGTTATCTGATGCTTCTTTTATAAATGCCTTATAATTGATTTCATCTCCTTGATATATTGATAGTTTATTTCTTTTTAATGTAAGAACAGGAGGAATAACATCACTTTCTTTTATTTGTTGTTCCTGCTTTGCTTCCTGTTCTAATTGTTCATTACGTTTTATTTCTCTTTGTTCTTCAGTTTTAGAAAATAAAAATGAAAGAACAAAACTACATAATATTGCTACAACAAGTAATATAATTAATTGTTTTTTAGTCATATATTCTCTCCTCAAACTAAATATATAAATCCAATTACTTTATAACCAATACTAGTATTGTAGTCCTGATAGGCTTTAAATGATGAATAAGTAGTGGTTCTTACTAATTCTGCAAAATGTTCATTTGCATATTCTTTTTGACTGCAATTTGCTGTCTTCTTGCTACAAGGATTACCAATATTACCTTCGCTAATAACCAATTTATCTGGTGTATATTCTTCTACAAAAGCTACGTGTCCATAATTACCACCTGAAAGGACTGCTATGGCATTTTTAGATGGTTCTGTTCCAGTTTCATAACCCATTGTAACAGCAGAAGACAACCATGTTTGTGCATTACCAGTAGGCATCTTTTTACCAGTTGTTTCTAAAGCTCTTCCATAGGCATACCAGGTACATTGACCTTTAAAGCCTGCATTTGTTAAAACATTTTTTGAATTATAAAATTCGCTATTTAAATCAGCAAGGGTATCAACTTTTCCCATTACTACAGTAGTAAAAGGAATACTGGTAAATTGTTCCCCAAAATCATTTGAATTGTATAAAAGTTCTATAGTTTCTAATTGAGCTGGATTAAAGTACTTTTCTGCTATTGTTCCTACTTTTTTCTTTGCATTAAATTGAGCGATAACGCTATAATTGTTTTTACACCAATCCAAATATTCTTGATAACTAGCATTACTAATTACTAGCACTTTTACTTTCTTTTCAGGAGAATTTTCTAATTTGTCATCTGTTTTAATAGTTTGTTCTATAATCTCATGCTTTTCAAATAATCCAGCATTTTTAAATTGATTTAGTAATATTTGTTCATCCATATCAAAATCAGTTGTAGCACCTGTTCCTTGAATAATTGACAATGGTGCTTTCCAATTTATTTGTCCATAATCACCTCTTGCTCCTACAACTATTCCATCTGGATTTTCTCTTCTAAATCTATCAACTTCTGCATCATACTGTGCTTGAATATTAATCATATAAGCTTCATATTGTTCAATTGAACTTTTACTACTTCCTCCACCAAATATTGAAGAAACAATGGCAATCGCTAAAACTACAAATAAAATTGGAACGATGTTTGTGGCAATATAAGTTACAAAAACTAATAATAATTTTAGAACTTTAACAAAGACAATTTTAAAAGCTGATGCTAGCTTCTTTAAAAGAGGTTTTGCAATTTTTCCACCCTGTTTTTTTAATAATTTAGCACCTTTTCTCTTAGCTTTTTCTCCAACTTGTTTTTGAACATAATCCATTCCGTCAGTACCATCACTTATTGTCTTTACTGCCCTTGAACCTTTAGAAACTACCTTACCATATTTAGACACTACTTTTCCTGTTTTGCTGGCTACTGTAATTGTTTTGGAAATTTTTCCTTGATTCTTGTTAAACTTAAATACTTTATCACCAGTTTTAGTTACAGCAGTTTTCAAACGACTTTTCTTTTTTATATTAGATTTATCATTATCAGTATCAATTTGACTTTGTTCTGGCTGATTAACATTAGTTTTAATCCTAGATGTTGATTCTTGAGATGGAGTTTCACTATTTTCTTCTATATTTTCATTAGTCTTTAGTCGAGAAGTATAAGCATCTTGTTCTTTGGATGAATCAGTCGAATTTACCTGTTCTTTATCTTCCTCATCAGTTTTTTTCTGTTCTTCTTCAGCTTTTCTTTGTTCTTCTTCCAATTGCTTTTTATCTTCAAAATATGTCTTTATATCAGAACCTTTTCTGGCAAGATAATCTGCACTATCAAACACTCCCTGTGAAGCAGATGAAGTAGAAGAATAATATCGTTCTAAACTTTTTGTAACATCTTGATTGTTTTTCTTATTATCCAAGGTTACCTCGCTTGTACCATATTGTCAGTATTGTTCACCTTATAAAGTAAATATTCTTTTGGTACACGATTTAAAAATGGTATCTTATCAGAACCAAAAACTAAAACACCCTGCCCAACTGGTGAATCACCTTCAACATACCTAGATTCTTCTTCACTAATATTAAAGATATTAGCAATATGTGGTAAATCGAGTGCCTTTTGCTTTAAAATAAGTGCGAACTCTGAGTTAGATAAGATTTTACGTCCCTGCTCATTTTCAAGCATATCAGCAATATTTTGAGTGATAATAGTATTCATACCAAGGAATTTCCTACCTACTTTATAAAACTTTGCTACATACTGAGCTGAATAATTATTGGCAAGTAAAATATGCACTTCATCAATAAATATCCATGTGTACTTACCAAGTTTCTTATTCATGGCAAGTCTATTTTGAATATGGTCTAAAACAACTAAATATCCTGTAGCTTGTAAAGAAGAAGATAACTCGCTTATATCAAAACAAACCAATCTATTTTGAATATTTACATTTGTCTTCTTCGCAAAAATGTCTAAAGAACCAAAAACATATCTTTCTAAGACTAATGCTAGTCGCTTTGCTTCAGGTTCTGGTTGTTCTTTTAAACATTCATAAAATACTGGAAGTGTTGGAAGTAGAGATTTATCTTTATAATGGCTTTGTTCATACTTTTCAAATATAAGTTTAGTACATCTATCAATAATGGTCTTCTGTCCACCTGTTAATCCACCAGAACCAACCACACTTTCAACAAATGCAATAATATATTCTGTTTTAGATTTTAATGGATCGTTTTTTCCTCCATCATTTAAACCATAGTCTAAATCTAAATCAAAAGGATTAATATACGTATCAGAAGTTGTGGAAATAACTATTTTCTGTGACTGTCCTTTAAATACATCTAATAATGAACCATACTCATTTTGGGGATCTATGATAATAACATCATCCTCTGGATAACGAAACATTATTTGTTCAATAATTGTTTTAACATTAAATGATTTACCAGCTCCTGATGTTGCTAAAACACATCCATTACCATTAATTAATTGTTTTCTGTCGCAGAAGATAGCATTTTTACTAACTAGATTAACACCATAATACAAAGCATTATCATGCAGAAAATCTTTGGAATTAAAAGGAACATTAACAGCAGTCGCTTCACTTGTTAATGTTCGCTGGAATTGTAAGGAATTATGTCCTAAAGGTAGAACATTTTGTAGTCCTTCTAATTGTTGCCATAAAAGAGGCTTCATTTCAATTAACATTTCGGATGCAACTTCTTGTACTTTTATTGTTTGATCTTCTAAATCTTCAAAGCTATTCGCTGATATACAAACAAGAAAATTATTTTGAAATATCTTCTGATTATTCTTTTGAAGATCAATTTGTAATTGCATTGCATTGGATATTTTAGTTTCTAACTTCTTATCCTTAACGTATTCATAATCTAAATTACTCTTCCCTGCACGTTTTATCTTCTCCAGCCTTTCAGTTTCCATAGCTGATAAACTTTTATCAACCTGTTTCATAGCTTTTGCTGGATTAGTTGGAGTTATATTTAATGTTGTAATTAAATTAACATCTTCAAGTGTTGTAATACGATTATAAAACCTAGGTGTCATACTTTTTGGAAGTTTAGATACATATAATATTCTTAAAAACTTTTTGTCTTCTATTTCTATGAAATCTGATTCTCTCATAGATATAGATTTTGGAGAAATAGCATCATATATAGACAACTCATATTCTTTTGCATAAGAACATATATTATCTATCCCTTTTTCTTCCAAAGTTTGTAAATTCAAATAATCATAGATAAATCTTAATCTTTCTTTAACAGTTACTAATCGAACTTTTGATTTTAATTCTTTAAACTTTTGTTCCGTTTTTAGATATATATTTAAAAACAGAGCATTTGCTTCTATAAAACTTTTTGCTTTTAAAGAAATAACAATATATCTTTTAGTAAGCAATGTTTCTTCATTTGTTCCCAAAGAGTTGGTAATAAGTGTATTTAACTCTTCAGCAATTTGCTTTTGATTATCATCCTGTAATGAAGAAGTATCAAAAACAAACTTTTCTTTAAACTTCTCTGTTTTAACAGGAGTACTTGCATTCACAACTTGTATGTGATTATCTTCTCTAAAAGAATGTAAGTACTCTAACCATTTAAAAAATATGTTTTCACATTCTTCATCGTTCGCTTTTGCAAACGATATATCTGTATATTCCATACATATTGAATACACATCATCTGTTATTTTTAATATACCCGTTTTCTCATCAAAATCTTGAAACAAAAAAGAAACGCATTCTTGAGAAGACTTTGGAGTAAACACTTTAAATTTGAAAACATTACGATTCTTCTTTTTTCCCTTCTTCCGACTCACCTTCTTTTTCTGATGGTTCATCAATGTTCTCCTTTCCCACTACCTGTTTTGCTAACTTCAGTAATACTTGGGCTTCTTCTTCACTAAGTGAAAAATTGGTATTTAAAGAGTCTATCTTATTTATTCCAAATTTCTTTTTTGCAAGGGCAATTTCACGTTGTTTCTTCCTTTCTTTTCTTTGCTCTTTTATTTTTAATGCTTCGATTCTTTTTTTGGTTTTAGCCTCTTTTTTATTGATAGAAGGTTTTATCTTTTTCTTTTTAGATTTCTTTTTATCCTTTTCTAACTCTTGTTCTTCCTTCGTTTTATATAGCAATGGTTTTGCAAAATCTATATAGTTACGTTTCCAATAGAAAATGATTCGTTCAGCATTAAGCCCTTGAATTGGAACAAAACCAAAAAATCCAATAGGAAGAGCAATGAATATTACTAGCCATCCAGTTAAATTACTACCTATAATAGGCGATAAAAAGATATAAGTTGGAACAGTAGTAATGACTACTAATATTCCAAATAACCATTGTCTTAATGTGAAATTATAAAACTTCTCTTTGTAATCTTTAATCTCATCGTGAATACGTGGCTCTATTCTATCCATCTATCCTAACCTCCCGTCCACTTCTCAGCTATTGTACTAGTAACAGAAATCATCGCCATAAGAAAACCATTTAAAAACATGATTCCAATAAGGGAACTTATGGAGTTAGCATTGGTTAAAGTAGATAATGCCATCGAATAGATTGCTGTAGCAACAACAATCATAGATGCTTCAATACCTAAAGCTATAACTGACATAATAAATCGTTTAGCAACTCCTTGTCCATCTTCCCATGTACCTATCGCAATAGGAATCGGTGCAAAAGAAAAAGACAATATTAACTTACCAATACGTAAAAAAACTTGAACTAAAACTCCCACAAGTGTTCCCAAAAATGGAATATACAAAAGAAGAATAATAACGCCCATAAAACCTCTATCAAGTATTCCACCAGCATCTCGAACTAAATCTCCCATTTGTTTCGCAAGATCTGGAATAGATGCTGATGATGTAATAGTATTAGTTACATTCGTTAACAAGCCGTTTGCTATTCCCATGATAGATGTCATTAATTGGAAAGAATTTTCAATTAACATTTTAAAGATAAGAAAACGTATAAAACTGAAAACAATTCTTTCCCAGCTAAGTCTTTCAACTTCCATCGCTTTTTTTGCTAAATCAAGTAAAAAGAAAAGAGTAAGAAGACTAAGTCCTAATGGAACAATTAAGGTATGTAGTTTAGATGCTATATCCCAAATACTTGTATTAGTAATAGTAGTCCAGTTGCATAAACTCCTAATTGTTCCCACGAAATCGCCAATATCTATTTTAATTCCTAAAATTGTAAAAGAAATTTTAAATAGACTCTCAATTAAGTCTGCCATTTAAAATTCCTCCTTATTTTATAATCCGAATATGCTAGGTGATTGTGAGATTGCAATTATCATAAATCCTGCCATCATAGTCATCAAGCCTCGAGATTTACCTTCTGCATCATCTCTTTGCCAACCTAAAGCAAACATTACACCTCCCACCAAAGCAACTACTCCTCCAATTTTTAAAAGCCAATCGCAGACAAAAGTAATAAATCCATCAATACTTGTAGTATTACTTCCTTCTGCAAATACATTTGTAGTACATACAAAAAGGCTTCCTATAAAAATATAAATAATGGAAACTACTCTTTTAAAGATACTTCTTTGTTGTACTTCGAGAGTTTTCTTTTTCATTCTTTTCCTATCCTTTCTTAGTTATAAAACTTCCGATAAACTTCAAAGAACTTCTTTTGTAGACCACGGGCAACATTTGGATTAAAAAAATTAAATGCTGTCTAATAGTTCATCAGTTAATGATTTACCTAAAAATACAGAACCTTCTAAGTTCTGCTCTTCATATTTAGATAATTTTTTAGCTTTAAATTCTGGTTTTATTTTTACAAATCCTAATCCCAGTTCTTGAAACATTTGCTGTTTCCTTCGCATATCTTTATTTTTATTTCTTTCTACTTCATGTTCATACTTATTTTGAATAGTACCTTGAATATCCCAACTTTCAAACAATTCATCATATCTAGGATGTGTTTTTAAATCATATAATTTAGAATAAAATGGACGTAATCCAGCTACTAATAAAATACAGTAACCTTTTTCCATTCTAGCGAGTTCATCAACAAATGCAAGCTCACGACCTACTATATCCCAGTTGGTACTAGAAGAGCCTTGCTTTGAATAAGTCCTCCCAGACGACTTTTTGTACCATGTTTTCTTCCCGAGCATTGATGATAGGTATTCCAAAGTTTCTTTACTTCTTGAACCCAAAAACAAAACATAATCACAACAGTCAAGTGCTGTTTCCCAATTATCTTTATAAATCTCTTTATATTGAGAAAAAGATTGAAGTCCAGTTGTAATACCACAGTTAAGTCCACGAACATACGCAAGCATTTCTAGGTAATGAGGGATTTTACCTAACTGCCTAAACTCATCTAAATATAACTGACATGGTGTTGCAAGTGAACCGTTATTGCGAGAAGCATTATAATCAATAATAGAGAATATCTGCGTATACATAATATTAGCAATAAAATTGAATGTTGTATTATTAGGACTAGTAATAATAAAATATGCGATTCTTCCCTCATCACCTGCTTTACCAATTCGATTTAATTCCATTGTATCATTAACAGTCATCTCTTCTACTTCACTTATATTAAATGGAGCAAGACGAGCTGAAGCAGTCATGATAATAGTTGACATCATCTTAGGAGAACTTGCTGATACTCTAAAATGATGCCATTGCTTTATTCCAATATTATCAGGATCTTTTAACTCCCAAGCATCAAACATTTTAGATAAAGTAGAATTTCCATCTTTATCAGGTTCTGCTAGACGGATTAGTTCAAGTACCGTTTTAAAATTCTTATCTTTATCTTCATAATTAAAAATTATGTAATAAATGATTGCTTGCATGAAAACCATCTCAGCTTTTTCCCAGAACGGATCTCCAGTATTGGACTCGATTGTTTCGGATTGAGTATTAAGCATAATAGTATTAATAAGTGTCATTACATCATCTTCAGCAATCCACTCTCCGTTATCAGAAACATCTGTATGTTTATTTATTTTTCTAATATACATAAGTGGATTAAAATGGTCTGATTTCCATTTTTCCACTAGATTTAACACTTTAATGTCATATCCAATATTTACAAGCGACATTGCACAATCACGAAGTAGTTCTCCTTTTGGATCAGTTATTATGATTGTTTCACCATTAGCGTTCAAAATATTTGGCTTAAAATAAAACCTAGATTTACCTGTGCCAGGGCGACCCACAAGAACAACATTTCTATTTCTTTTGGATATTTTCATATCTTTAGAAAACATTTCTGTCGCAGTAAATATTTGATTATTTTCATATTTCTTATCTCTATATTGTAGCGTTGCTTTACTGTCTTCCCAGTCAGAATTACCATAAGTATCTTCTTGCACATTTCTCTTGTTCTGGTATAAATAAGTAGCAATTACCATCCAAGTGAACATTCCAATAAATAAAGATATTAAAATATTTTTAGGAGTTAAAACCAATGGTTCAGTCACTTTCCACAAATTATTCAGTACATCTGTAAGATATGAAAACTGAAATCCATCACCTTTTAACTCTATATAACTACAGACTCTAAGAGAATAATAAGAAGCAACTAAAATAATTAAAAATATAATAATTTTACTACCTTTATGCTCTCTTTTAACGAGCAAGTTCTTCATCCTCCTTGTCTAATACATTTTCCAATATGGTAGTATCTTTATTTTTCTCAGAAAATTCAGTTGCTTCTTTTACTAGTTCCTCCGTAGTGGATTTTTTTTTATTTTCGTCAAGCAATTGTTTTGTATCTGTTTCTTTTACTAAAACTGTTACCGTGCCATCAATATTATGATTAGCAAGATAATCCTTGTCACGATACTTTTCTTTAAAAGTACTATATTCTTCTTCACTAGCGACTTCTACTTCAATAACATCGTTTGCATTACTCTCTGTTGTTATATCTCTAGCTCCAAAAGCTCCATGCTCTCTAATTGGTTTATTAAGGGGAGCAATTTCTCTATAAGCACTTAGGTCATCAGAATGAATAGCAATCTCTACTTCGTTTTCATTAATTACTTCAGCACCGTGACTTCGTAAATTAAATAACTGTTCTCTAATCTCACAGTACTGTTCTTTCGTAATTTTTTGAACACAATAATTCTTTTGGTAATCTCTGATGTTACAAGTACCTAAGTTTTCTCCAACTTTATTTAAGTCTTTCGGAGTTAGATTTATACTTTTAGCAACAAGTTCGCAATCTCTTTCATCCACCACTCCATCTTTATTTATATCAGTTAAATTCTTTAATCTATTTGGTGGAATCTTTTCTAGTTGTTCATTTAAAAATCCTAGTTTACTTTTATTAATAATTACTATAAATTGTTCTGTACTTTCCTTCTCATCTTTAATAGATTTCTCATAAAAAGATGATGCTCTCCATTTACTGATTTTATTATAAAATGGAATCTTGCTTTTGGTATTAGCACGCTCTTTCCACTTCTGATACTTAATCTCATTCTTTGCCAACTTTTCTTGTTTATGCAAAGATTTATTTCTTCCAGCTTCTCCTTCAGGAGTCATCTTTTTAACACCAATCATAATATTATTCTCTTTAGCTGCTGCAATTATTTGTTTTGCTTCAGCTTTTGATAACGGAGGAGAAACATACAATTCTTTAGTAGCACCATCTTTCCTTAATGCTTTCATTGAGGATGAGAAATGTTTTTGGTAATACTTATTCACTTTGCTAACTAATTTAGCAAACAACTTAGATAATATTTTACTTACTCTTGTAGATGTAGATACGGATTTCTCTGCCACGTGTTCTAAATCATGTTTTGCATTACCATCCATGAATTAAGCTACCTCCCTTTCTAACAAAACTTCTTGTGTTTTTTCTTGATTTTTAAATTCCTTGTATCCAGTCGCAACTTGTGAGGCTTCATAATGATTAATATATTTATTGTCAGCATTATGAAAACTCAATAACTCCTTCTCTGACAATTTAATTGCAAATGATTTTTTATCATTGCTTTCTTTTGCTTTAATCATATTTATATCAATATATCCATTTGTTTTATTTAGAGTACAGGGTATTCTTATAAAATTAGAAACAAAATTACAATCTTGTTTATCGACCGTAAAAGATATATCCGATTTTTGTTTTTGATTTATTGGATAAAAGACTTTAAGGTATTTGTCGATTTCTTTAAATGATAATTTCTTCTCAAATTCCTTTTTAAATCCATCTAATTTATATTTAGATATTCCCGTATTAAGCCACATATTTTTTCTAGGTGTTATTATTAAATAACTTTTATCATCATTCCATTTGCAAATTTTTTTATCAGCAAATAGCAAAACATTTTTATCAGCAGTTTTGATATAAAAACCATTTTTAGAATCCAAGTAAATTCTGGATGAAAAGACCTTACAAACAGGTTCTTTAAATTCTGATGATGACTTTGTTGTTTGGTCTTTGATGTTATGTTGTTTTTCTAGCTTTTCTGGTACAACCTTTTTTTCTTTATCTTTATTCTTATCATCCCAGTTGGCTGTTAATTGAAAATAAGACTTATCATACAAAAACTCACCAGATCTATCATAAATTTTATAAGTTTCATCAGCTTTTAAAGTTGTATAAAAAATATCCCCATGCCATTCGCATTTTTCTTTTGGAATATAAAAATATTCTTTTGCACCAGTATATGGAACACGAACAAAATAATCAGTATCTGTTTCCAACTCATTTACTAGCAATACTTTATTAACTGAAAAACGATATTCTTTATCTTTTGACTGATCTAATTCTTGTTCTTCTGATTGTTCAACACTTGTTATTGTGGGTGTTAAATTTTCTTTGTTTAATTCTAAATTATTGTTTAGATTATTATAAAGAAGAATTGTTTTGTAGTTACCTGTTTGTCCTTTAAATCTTGAATCAATAAAATCTTTATTGATGTTGGGAAATAAATTCCCATATTTAAAAAAAGCCATTTTATTTTGATGAAAGTGCATATTATCCTTCAAGTTCTCTCTTAGCATATCCATTGCATTGCTTTCGTAAGGCAATATTCCATCTAAATCTTCTACACTATTTACAATATACAAATCCTCAACTTCCTCTAATGACAATTTTTCTTTATCTGTAAGACTTTCTTCAAATTGCTTAATTACTTTTTGCTTTTGTTCATTTGTTAACGCAACCCTTATTTCTCCATTTTTATTTTTTATATAAGAATTATCAAATACATTAGTATATATAAAACGATTTAAAGATTCATAATTATGATAATTTTGGTTATCTTTTAAAAAATCTCTTAACAAAATTTCTGCATCTAAAACATCGTCTTTTAAATACATATCATTGTTATTGGAAAAGATTGTTCCCAATTCATTTTCAATATTTGATTGATTCTGATTAAAATAATCTAATAACACTTTATCATCTTTTGATTCTATAATCATTTTTACTTGATTATATAAAAAATTATTTAAAGCTCTATTTGCAAATGGAGAAATACTTGGTTCAATACTTTTAGGATAAATGATTTTATCAATATCTGTTTTAGTGTAAGAAGTATTAGATAATAGATATTCTATAAACAAAGATTCATCAAAAGTATTTTTTATCAGATTATCTTCTTTTAATTTCTGATATGTATAATATATATTTTCAGAATTTAATTCTAAATCTTTAAAATATTTATGGTCTAATAAAAAGTGAAAACCAGACACCTTTGCTTTTTGAACATCTAAAAAGGTTAAATCTTCTTTTAATAAATCACCAAAGTCCTTATAATCACCTAACTTTGAAATATCAACAACAGATACTCTTATGTTTTTATCAAGTAATTCTGGAATCTTTTCAACCATGGCATTTATACCAGCTTGGTCATTATCGAGTGCAAATACAATAGATGAATGATTAGATGTTATCAGTTTTAAATGTTCTTCTGTCAAGGCTACTCCCATTAGAGCAACTGTATTTTCAAAACCTAATTTCTTTGCACCTGCTACATCTAAATATCCTTCTACCAATATTAATTCATTATTATAAGAAAGAACTTTGGCATTATCAAAATTGTATAATAGCTCTTTTTTATGAAAGAAATCGGTTTCTGGTGTATGTAAATATTTAGGTTTTTCATCACCCATTGTTCTTCCTGCAAAAGATACTATATTTCCTTTTTCATCTTTTATTGGAATACTAACTCTATCTTGAAACACTTCATAATAATTGCCAAAGTCATCTTGGCGTAGTAATCCTAATTTTAATAAAGCTGAAGAGGAAATTTCTTTTCTTTTATCCATTATATTTAATAGCTGTCCTTTTGGAATGAATCCAAGAGAAAGGTCATCAACTATTTTATCAGTAACACCACGATCTCTTAAGTAGTTTAAAGCATCTTTATTTACATACTTTAGATTATAAGTAAATATTTTATTTAATAATTCCATTGTTTGTAATAAACTTTGTTCTTCTTCACTATATTTTTTAAAAGTTGTCCTATATTTATAATCATTATTTACTTTTTTTAAATTAGAAACATCTATATTCAAATTACATATATCAACAACTTTTGTAATCGCTTCATTTACTGAAATATCTTTATTATTTAACTGTTTCTCTAATTTTTGAACAATAGATATTACATTACCTGAAGTATGACATGAAAAGCAAGATGCTATATTTTTCTTTGGATTAACACTAAAACTAGGGTTAGTATCATTATGAAATGGACAGATAGCTTTTCTATGACCATCAGCATCAATCTCATAATACTTAACAACTTCTACAATACTCGCTTGTTTCTGGACTTCTTGATATATGTCTTGTATTGTAAGTTTCCCCCTTTCTATATCACATTTCTAGTTCTAATTCTTCTTTTTGCTTTTCTTGATTATCTTTTCTTTTCATAAATTCTATTAATTGTCTTGCTGTAACGCCTACTTCTTTCCAGCAACAAAAATGATTAGAACCACCTGTCCAATCTTTATCATGTTTCATAGTTCTAATTAAAACATTCTTGTACCAATCATTCACAAAAAATCTTACATCCGAGATACCAACATAAATGAATCTATCTTCTTGTGAATCTTTAAGTACAGCTGAAAATTCATAATGATTTTTAGAAAACGAATGTATTTCAAGTTTATTTTCTTGTGCCATCTTTTTTAAGTCGAATTTCATTCTCTTTTGAAATTCAATATAATCTTTACCTGTAGATGCACCAGATGAAAAAGTATGTTTTAACCATTTATTATAGTCCATTAATTTTCCTTTCTAATATCAAAAGAAAAAGACGTAGTACTTCAATCATACTACGTCCTAATTTTTCTTATTGTTTTTCTTTTTTGTTAATGAATAAATAACTCCTGCTATACCAAGTAAAGATAAACTTCCAATTATAATATAAAGTGGCATATTATTATCAAGCCCTGTTTGTACGACAGGTAATAATGTGTTTTGATATTCAAAACTATATACTAAATCTTCATTAGTTTCTACCTTAACATTATCAACGAATAAACCATCAGAATTTAATTCTACTTTTACAACCTGTTTTGATAATCCATATCCCTCTGGAGCTTTTGTTTCTCTAATAAACCAAGTACCATAACGAATATCAATTAAAGCAGTTCCATCTTCAGTATTAGCCGAATATTCTTTTACTACATTATCACAATTTTCATCTTTACATAAAGAGAAAGTAAAATCTTTACTAATAATATTTTCTAGTGTTTTATCATCAACTTTATTAACTAAAATATAATTTTTTATTGCATCATTATAAACATATTTAACATTATCTACTACTTCTACATCTTGTCCTCGATACTCAGACACAATAGGAATAATAATATCGTTTGGATAATATCCTTCAGCAGGTTGTACTTCTGTTATCTCATAATAAATTTCACCATCATAAGATAAAGGTAAGTCTGCTTTGAAAGATAATTTTCCTTTACTATTTGTCTTACCAGTTTCAATAACTGTTCCAGCTTTTAATAAAACTTCTCCACTTGGAAGTAAAACATCTTTCTTTAATGTCAAATTAAAAACAGCTCCTTCAATAGCTGTTTCATCTTCACTATCTTTCTTATTAATTGTTACATCTACTTTTTGACGGTCATTTTGAACAGAGATATTTTTAACAATTACTGGTGTATTACCATCCTCTTTAATAGTAATATCATATTTAGTATCATCAAGAACCATCCCTTCAGGTGCTTCAGTTTCATAACCTACATACTTTCCTAGTGGAAGTAATTTAGAGTAAGTATCTTCTTCAGCTGAAGTAATGATTTCATCGACTATAGTTCCCTTCTTATAAATAACACTACCATCGGCTGGATCAATGATGTCTTCCTTAGCTTCAATAACAAATTTCATTCCACCAAGTTTTTGGTCTTCATAAATGAATTGATAATTACCATTTTCATCTTGTTTAACACCAGTTAAAACTTCTCCTGTTTTTTCAACTTTAACTTGTCCTTTAATTGCTGTATTTGGTACTTCGATTACAGTTAGTGGATTACCGTCTTCATCAAGCTCGTAAACATTTTGATTAGTTATTTCAAATTCCATCTCATCCATAACTAAATATCCATCTGGATTCTTGATTTCTTCTAAGATATATTTTTGAGCTTTTAACTGAAGTGGTAAGACTACACTACCATCTTCTCCTGTAGTCCAAGTATCATATTTTTTATCTCCTACTTTTTGAACTAAATATTCTCCTGTTTCAGCATCTTTAATTTTGAAAGTAGTATTACTTAGAGTAATTGTTTTACCAGTATCAGCATCTTTCTTTACCAATTTTAAATAACTAGTAAATAAACGATTGTTGATTATGTAATGTAAAGTATCTTGATTTTCAGATGAAACAGTAAATGTCCATTCATTTATTTTATCAGTATCTACTTTACCTTTTACTTGTTTTACAATAAATGAACCATAGGCAAGATCTTTAGATTTAGCATAACCATTTTTATCAGTAACTAGTTTATCATATTCTCTATTACTAAATTCAGATTTATGATTATATGCTTCCTCTACAGAACCGTATTTATCAACGTACTTTTTAGCGACAACTAAAAATTCTGCTCCTTCTTCTTTTTCCACAATTTCGGATTCTTCACCTGATGTCATAATCTTTTGCAAATCAAAATTACCTGTGATTACCTCATCTTTAACAGTAGAATTTTTAATAATTACTTCTGAACTACCATCATCGACAATACTCACATTATAGGTATTTGTATCAAGTTTATACCCCTTTGGTGCAGTTATTTCTTTCCAGTAGTATTCGCCTAAGAATAAATTACCAACTGATGCTTTTCCATTAGAAATAGTAACTCTTGCTACTTCTTGATTAGTTGTATATGCAATTCCACCTGTGTCGGTATTCTCGATATTTTCTCTAGCATATAGTCCATAGACTGCCCCGTCAAGAACAGCTTCATTTTGAGCTACATTAAATTCTTTATCAATCTTTTGAACATGAACTTCACCTTTTGGTACTCTTTCTGTTAATCTAAATACATGAATATAATCCATCCCATTAACATTGATTGTTGTGCTTCTAGTCAAGATAGTTCCAAAAACAGAATCAACAACACCATAGTTAGTTGCTCCACCTAACATTGCAATTTTATTATCAAATAAGTGCATAAATGCAACGTGTCCAGAGCCATCATAATTAGCTTTATCTTCTGGTCTTTGAATTACCAAATCACCATTTTTAAATAGACTAGCATTAGCTGGTACGTCTTTTGCATAACCAGACCAAATGTGTTCTGCATCTTCAGGATGTGCTAGAGCATTTTGGTACATTTTAGCTGGAGCATACCTAGAGCCACCACCTGATTGTGGCGTGTCTATGTTGTATGGATGGATTCCTACTATTGACTCACCAATACCTAACTTATTTAATACACGTGTAACAAAACCAGTACACGTTCCTACTTCACCATAACTCCATCCAATATAATTTTGAGCTGTTTCAATAATTTTATCTCCATCAATATTAGCTAGAGCATTAACTTTCATAACTAATGGAGTAAATGGTATAGACGACATTAAAATTCCAAATATAAGCACTACATTTAAAACTCCATGTAACTTCCTTTTAATTTTAGTTTTCATTCTTCTCTCCTTTCAAAATTAAAAGTCACTACTTATATAAGTATTCTAATAAATCGCCTCCTTTCGATAAGAAGTTATTAAAGCACAAAAAAAGAAGATATAAAAATCTCCCTTTATCACTTTCTTACAACTTCCCTATATTATCATTTTATCACATTTTTTTAGGAACGTAAATGGCATGAGTAAAATTTGTTAAGTTTTTTTACTCTTCTTTATTTTTATATATCTTATAAGA
>ERZ779898.124-NODE-124-length-36850-cov-12.424188_pt1 | contig 36850 bp, 35 predicted proteins | sample MGYA00511902_ERZ779898 | MGnify/ENA primary metagenome ERZ779898 (study PRJEB29588, sample SAMEA2144588) | human gut metagenome | biome: human gut; feature: human-associated habitat; material: faeces | place: Denmark | collected 2008/2010 ...
ATCTTACTTTGGTTGCGGGGGGATAGACTCGAACTATCGACCTTCGGGTTATGAGAACTCTCCGAGTCGTTTTGGTCTTTTATTGAAATTTGTAGTTTATCCTTATATTTCAATGGTTTTGTGAGTTTTGATTTTAAGATATTTTTAGTCATTTTAGGTCATTTTTAGGGGTGTTTGTCCCCAAAATGTCCCCAAGATTTTGAAATGCTTATGACTCTATGCCTTAAAAATTAAAAAACATATTTAGGAAATTTTACTTGTGTTGTGGAAAGAAGTTTTTGTATTCAATAATCAAATTATTGGAGGTATTATTTTATGAATAATTTAAGAGAAGTAAATGATGATATTATGAAAGATTGGTTAATGTTTAGAGAAGAAGACTTAGGTTCACTAACTTGTGAAGAAGATAAAAAACATTGGATTTATTTTGATGAAATTTCTGAAAAGATTTTAAGAAATGTGCCTAATAAGAACAAAAAGTATGTTAGAAAACAATTAGAAATTCTTGATAATAATTTTCTTGACTATATTAGTTATTGGAATGAAAAGTATTATAGGAATGGATTTGTTGATGGAATACAATTAATAGAAGGTTGTATTAACTAATATAAAAATAGCAGGAGTTAAATCCTGCTATTTTTATATATGTCATTTAATATATTAATGAGATATTTTTAATCCTTTATTTTCATCAAGTTCAAAACCTATTTGCCAGAAGCAACTGTCTAAGATCTTCATTTGTGGATATTCCACACCATCTACTGTCATTTGACTTCTAGCTTGTTCAAAATCACTATAATATTTGTTATAAAAGTTAACCAATTCCATAATAGATTTAATATTAAATTTTCCAGAAGCAACTTTTTCATTACGAACTCCAGAAATAAAATATCTATCGTAAGCAGGAACGCATCCTAGAGTTCCCATCAAAACTTTTGTAACAAGAGTATCTGATAAACCATTTTTGGGAATAGTTTCTTTTACTCCTAATCTTATTTCATTATATATTTCTTTAATTCTTTTTACTAATTCTTCTAACTTTTCTTGATTTTCTTTATCTTTATATTGATTTACTTCTATTCCCCATAATGAATCATAATTGTTTTCTAGTAAAATTTTTATTACTGGTTTATGCACTCTATAATCCCTTTGTAGTAAAAATGAAGAGCCTCTATACATTCCCCAACTTGCTAAATAAAAAGATAAATGCAAACATAAGTAATCAATAAAATCATCGTCAATTTTATCTGCAATATGAGCATCATGGAATATTTTATAACAATATTCCCATGACCTATATCTTCCATTTTCATCTTCTCGTAATTTATTATAGAATTTTAATCCTTTATTTATTATTTCTTTTACTTCGCTCATAATATAACCTCTTTTGTTATATTGATTTAGAAATTTCTTTTAATTTATCAAATTCATCTTGAGTCAGAGTTATTCCTTTTCCCATCTTTTCGTGATTCTCTGACCAATCTCTAATGTCATATTTAGGTTCTCTATCATTCCAACTTATCAAATTCAATTCTTTTTTCCAACCTTTATCAGTTTCAGATAATACTCCTAATTGTTCTATTATTTCATATTTTATTTCAGACATATTATAATTCCCCTTTTTCATATACATTTTCTATAAAATTTCGTTCTTCTTCATTTATTTCATATAATGAATAAATCATATTGTCTATTTCATCTTGAATTTGTGTAGTATTAACTTCTTTACTTATTTTTTTAACTTCTAATACTTTATTAACATTATTTATTATTTGTTCTTGTTGAAATATTGAACCAATTTTTATTGGTATTTCAGAAAGTGGAGTTTGATATAATTCTAACAGTTCTCCTTTTCTCTTACCTTGAAAATACAACCAAAAATAATATAATTTTGAATTTAATAATCCTAATATATATTTTAAGTTTATATTATTATCTTTCTTTGTAATAAAATACACATCTGCACTTGCAAACCAATCTATATCATTGTATGCAAAATCATTTCTATAACTTCTTTGAGATGATACTATTTTTTCAGAAGTAAAAATCTCTTTGCGTCTAGTTCTATCCATCTTGTACCATGAATATTCTGAATTTCTTCCTTCAAGTATCAATTTGAATCTTTCAAGATATTCTAATACTGGTCTGTTTTCATCTTTTAAAATTTCATCTTCTGATGAATATATTACCCAATAACAATTTTTATCTTCTGAATAATATTTATCTATATCTGAATTCTTATACCATGGTTTTAATATATTACACCCTTTTAAATGATACTTTTCAATTTCTTCATTGGTTAATACAAAAATTCCATCTCCTTTTATAAATTGATTTCCATATTGTCTTATATGCTTATCAGTAACTTTGTCTGCTCCTGTTCTAGCACCTTGATTTACATTACATAATTCAATTAACTGTTTATTATCATTTCTAATTTTGTTTAGAATTGAATTTTGAATATTTAATTCTTCTTTATTCTCTACAAACATTCGTATATAATATTGATTCCCATCATATAAGTTATCTTTTGAAATTTTAGTATATGATTTATTATCTAATTTTAGTATATGTTTAATATTATCTTTATCACTTAATTGATTTCTTTTAGCATTATAAACTAATGTATCAGAATCGTCATTGTTTTTTTGTAAAAATGTAATAATATTATGCTGTCCTTTTGCAGTTTCAAATATTGAAACTTCATTAAAGTTTATTAATCTTAAAATTTTTGCTCTATCATAAAAATCTTTTCTTAAAATATTGCCTCCATCAGCTGTTACATAATAATTGGTAGTGATAAATGCTATATTTGCTTCTTCTTTTGCTATATCTAAAGACTTATGAAAGAAATAATAAAACAAATCCATTCTTCCAATGTGAAATCTTTTTCCTAAACCAGATTTATTTATTGGATCGAAAACATTTTTATTTCCTTTTTCACCAACATAAGGCGGATTTCCAATAACTATGTCAAAACCATCGTTTTCTATAAATACTTCTATAAATTCAAGCATCCAGGCAAAATATGGCTTATTATGTGATTTATCAATTTCAAATAATTCTTTTTCTTTATTAGTTCCAACAAAATTAAGTCTTAACAATTCATTTCTTACACTTTGTATTTCCTGTAACAATTGTTTTTTTCTGTTTGGATCATTTGTTCCATAGAGTTCTTTCTTTAAATCTATTAAACTATCTATTTGAGCTTTCTTTTGTCCATCTCCAAATTCAATTTGATTAGCACCAATACTAATTTTTTTCTTTTTTACTGTATAAGATCCACCTTCATTTAATATTACATTATCTCTATCTTTTAAATCTTCAATAAATTTCTCATCTATTAGTTTTATTCCATTAAATTCATCTATTAAGCTATTTCCTTGCATTATCTTACAATCAAGGTTTGGTAACGGCTCTGGACCTGATTTAGGTACTTCTACTTGATCTACTACAATTGATAACCATAACCTTAATTTTGTAATGTCAACTGCACTATTTTCAATGTCAACAGCATAAATACTATTTTTAATTGTATTCCATTTTATATTATAAATACTTCTTGATTTAATAATATATTCTTCATCGTATTGTCTATCAAAAATTCCTAATCTATTATAGATCAAAACATAAGATGTTAGTATATCCCTCATTTTTACTATTTCATTTAATATCCCTAGTGGAAAAGCTCCAGATCCAACAGCAGGATCAGCAATTTTTATATTTTCAAGGGCTTTATCAATTTGAACTATATTTTTAAATATAGAATCTCCAACTAGATGAACTGTTTTTGTTGCGCCTTTTAAATCTTCATCTCTAATCATTTCTCCGTATTGAATAAAGTCTTTAATCTCTTCATAATTTACATCTACTTTATTAACTAAATAATTAGCTAAACTTTCCTGGCACATATAATGTACTATTTCTCTTGGTGTATAGAAAGCGCCTTTAGATTTTCTATCTTTTACATCTAATAAGTTTTCAAATATTTTTCCTAACATTTCTGGATCAACAGCAACATCTTTTTCTAATGGTTCTTCTTCATTCATTGTAAAATTATATCTGTCAAAGAAATCTAAAATTCCAGTTTCTTCTTCATTTGAAAATATTTTATTACTAATATTAAATCTCGCTACTTCCCATTGATAATTATCTAATGGTTCAAACAAACCACCGTTTAAAAATGGTATTTTGCAATTAAACACACTAAAATATTGATTTTTTCTTTGATGATTTAAACCATTATAAAAAAATGGTTCGAGATAATCATCAAAAAAATTTTTATTTCTATTTTTACAGTTTTCAAATATTGTTCGTATAAATCTTTTCTGTCCTGTTCCCCATTCATTATCATATTTGCTATCAACAAATATATCAGAAAGAACTTCTAATTCTTGTTCGTTTTCTTTGAATCTTTCCAATAAATCTCTTTTTATTTTTTTATTTCCAGAGAATGTAATATAATATTTATCTAATATTTTCCTTTGTATAACATCAGAATCTTGATAAATAGTATTATATTCTTCTAAAGTTAAATTCTGTGGAACTAATCTTACACCAAGCCATCCTTTTTTCTGTAAAAAATAAATAAATACTATTTGTCCCATAAGTTTTTTTGTAAATTCTTCCGAAGTAAAATCACATCTCTTAGCTTCACTTAAGAATTCTTCATTACTTTCAAGAGTTTCTTTTAATAATAAATAGTTTTCTTTATATCTCTCAAAGAAATCTTTTGTTACTTTTTCAACACTAAATTTCTCTTCTATTTCTTCGATAGAATATTTTCTTTCATTGTTTTCAAGTAATTCGAGTAATTGTTCCTTTGCAGTATGGTTTGGTTCATCTTTTCCGAATAAATATGAATATCTTTTTGCAGGAGTAAATTTAGTTTTGAATTTACCTTCTCCAAAATCAATTTCTTGTTTTACAAAAGATAATCTCCATGTATCATCTGTTTCACTATAAATAGCAGCAAGTGTAGCATCCAGTTCAAATTTATCTAATAAGTGAGCTATATAATTTCTTTGTAATGTTCTTGCATTTGCAGGATTTTTATTAGACTGTAATTTTATAACTAAAATACCTATATTTCTTCTTTTATTATCTTGATATTTAGCATATAGTTGAACAGTATCAATATAATGCTTATATTGTTCACTTCCAGCATTATATTCTCTACTGTTTTGTATGTCATCTTGATCCAAATTTAATAAATCTCCTATAAATTCTTTGAATTTTATTAAATCAAATTTATCTTCTAGCATATCAAGATATCGTATCGTTTTATCACTTGCTATCGCCATTTGTATTACCCCCATTAAAATACATATTCTGATAGAATAATTTCTCTTTCTTTCTTACTTAATTTCTTACTATTTGTTTCTACTTTTGATTCTTGTTCAAAATATACTTTTGGAATCATTTTTTCTAATTTCTTAAAGAATTTTGCTATATCATTTATACCTGTAATTTTTTTGATTTCTTTATTAGCATCTTTTACTATTCTTACTGGAAGTTCTCCATTTTCTAATAAACTAATTGTTTTATTTATCTTATCAATTTCAATGTCAGTAAATTTAGAATCAAGTTTTAAGCATTCTTTAAGAACTTTGATTATATTTTTAGCATTACTTGTTCCTTTTTTATTTACTGATAAAATATCACTATCTGAATCTTCTTTTTCAGAATTTTCAAAAGCTACTTTGTTATGTTTTAATAAATCATAGTAATCACTTTTTACCTTTTTACTTTGCTCTGATTTTATTGCTTTAACATACTCTATTGCTTGTTCAAAAGTTATTTCCTTTGTTTCTTCAGAATTTGTAATATAGAATTTTTTTAAATAACCTTTTCTGAAGAAAGTTATTAAGCCATTTAAATCATCTTTTTTTCTTCCAATTTTAATTTTCTTTGGATAATTTTTTATTTTATCGAATAATTCCTTATCTTTATCTCTTATATCTCTAATTACTTTTAAATATGATAATTCAGAATTTATTTCATTATCTTCATCTTCTATAATAGTTGTCATTCTTCTAAATAATTCGTGTGTGCTTACCTCTTCATCTTCCGTCAAAAATTTTGAATCTTCACCTAAAATATCATGAAACATTTGCATTTTTGTTATAATATTTTCTTCTAATGACATTTGTTCATTTGATTTACTTGTTGGAAAGAAATTATATACAAATATTTCGTCATATTGAGATCCAACCCTATTTATTCTTCCTACTCTCTGCATTATTTTTGTAGGATTCCAAGGCAAATCATAATTTATTATTACATTACTTCTATGTAAGTTCATACCTTCAGCAAGTACATCTGTTGTAACTAATATTCTGTATTCATTTTGTTGTCTATCTTTATTATAGTTAGGATCAAAATTCGCTCTTATAGAGTTTCTAATACTATCTGGCATTGATCCACTAAACAAAATAACTTTCTCATTTAGTCTATTTTGTATATTATTAGTTAAATATTCAGCTGTTTCTTTAGATTCTGTAAATATTATAAGTTTATTACCTTTTAAATTTTTATTTTCTTTTAATTCTTTAATAAAATATTCTAGTTTATCATCTGATGAAACTGAAGACCAGATATTTTTTAAATTTTCTAATACAGCTAAATCTTTTTCTAAATCTATTATAAAACTCTTGTCAAAATCTTCTGCCTGAAATTTAAAAGCTTCTTCATTTATTGTTGCTTGCTCTAATCTTTCAAAATCTTCATTATCTAGTAATTCAGCAACATTATATTTCTTGCTTACCCATACAACACCATTTTTCCTATACATATTTATAAATTCCTTATAAGAATTAATAAACCTATTTAATGTCATTTCAAATGCGTATTTACTGCTCTCTAATCTTTTAACTAATATTCCTTTCATGAATCCACCCATATTACTTTGACCAACTAATAATGATTTTTGGCTAGATTGCAATTTATTTTCTTTAACATAAGTTAATGGTTTATATCTTGAATAATTTAATTCTGTAATTGTTTGTATTGTTTTTTCAAATACGCTTTCTGCTTCTTCACTAAATTTATATATAAGTTTTTTGGGATCTGAAACCTTAGGAAATTTTAACCCTTGCTTTTTTAAATCGTCAGTATAAGTTTTTTGAATTTCTGTTCTAGTTCTTCTTATCATTACTTCTCTTAAAACTTTATCCCTTATTTCTTCAGAGTTTTCTCGCATAGCTTCTTTATATTCATCAGTATTCTTATCAAAAGCTTTAACTTTTTTTCTTAATGTATCGAAAAATAATTCTAAATTTCTAGCATTTACAATAGTTGATTTATTCTTCGACTGGAATAAATATAATTGATTTGCTATATCTGTATTATAGTTATTCTGAGGTGTTGCAGAAATAAGAATAACCTTTTTTCCCACGCATATTTCATGTAATTGCTTATATTGTTCTGTTTCTGCGTTTCTAAATCTATGAGATTCATCAACAAATACATATCTATATTGATCCGAACCTTCTTCAATAATTTTATCTAATTTTCCTTCTGATTCAACTTTATAACCCCTTACACCAAAGTCACTCAATACTCTATCCCAATAATCAACAAGAACAGGCGGACACAAGAATAATGATCTTCCCTCTAATTCTTGTCCTAACATAGCACATATATAAGTTTTCCCAAGACCAACAACATCAGATATAAATATACCATTATGTTTTTCAATTATTCTTTTAGCTTGTATAACTGCATCTTTTTGATATTGTAAAGGAACAAATCCATCTGGATAAAATCTAGAATAATCCCTACCACTATCAATTAAATCATCATTTATTTCTTCCTTAAAGTATTCATATAAAAATTTTACATACATTTCATAAGGAGTAATGTCAGATTTAACCCATGTTTTATTCTCAATAGTATCAACGCATTCTTGATTAACTTCAACAGATTCTTTCCATAATTCTTCAAACTTCTCAAAAGCAAATTGAACATCTGCCGAATTTTTTAATTCAACATTAAATTCAAGATTATTTACTAATCCAGATTGAGAAAAATTACTTGATCCAGTAATTACTCTACCAAAATCAGGACTATCTTTGTAATCTCTCATTATATAAATTTTAGCATGAATAGGCTGTTTTGTATAAATTCTTATTTCTAATTTACCTTCTTTTAATAGTGAAATAAATTTATTAACTCCATCTTCAACATTTTCAGTATCCTCAGACTTTTCAAATTCTTTTTCTAGTGATTTTTGGTATTCTTTAATAGCTTCTCTATTTGAAATATTAAATTCTTTTATCTGTCCTTGAGCTTCTTCATACATATCTACAATTTGTTTATCTGTATTAATTCCTATAAGAATTCTCGTCTTTTCTACTTTTTCTAAAGCTTCTTGTAATAAATAAAAGCCACTTGCTCTAAAATATCCTACTAACACATCAAAAAATTGCGTATTTTTATTTAATATTTTACCAAATCTATCATATAAATTTCTTTCCGGTTCATTCGTAAAAAATGTTAAATCATTATTCATTTTAACCTCCTAAAATTGGATATACCTATTCTAGTATATCTTATATCATATTTCCTTAAAATTTTCCACAAATTGACACTTTTTTTATCAAAAAATTATTGGCACATCTCTGTGCCATCTTTATCTTTCCCTTCTTCTTTGTTTTTTCTTTTGCATTTCTTTTTGCTTTTCATCATTTTCCTTTTTATTAAAAGCTTTAATTTGTTCTTTTATTTCAGGTACTTTAACCTTAATTTTATTACACAGCTTAATCTCCTTTCTAATTTTAGTAACATCCTTACTAACCATTTCAATTTCTTTATTAATTTCATCTTTATTTTCATTCTCAGCCATGTTTTGTCTCTTATAATATAAGTTATTTCTTTGCTTGATTAAATCGCTTAATTGACCATTTAAATTTGTTTTACAACTATTCAGTTCATCACTATTAGTTATATTATATTTATTTAATAATCTAATTTCATTTGAATATTCATCCATCTTTTTAACCTCTGCTCTCATAGCTGGTGTTAGTTTATATTCCATTCTCTTTTTAGGATATACCTTTAGCAAATAACAATAATATAAATATAATGCTTTAAATCCTTTAGGCTTTGATAAATTTTTCAAACTACCTTTTAAATACAATTTACCAGTATAAGTTTTGGGTTTTATTATTTCTTCTCTATTAGGATATCTACTACAAATCTTGTTCTTTATATTATCTATTGAATATTGTTCTCCAAATGCTCTTTCAATTCTAATATTTCTTTTATAAGGATATCTTCTTATGCTAATTTTTTCTGCTCTGAAAAATATTTCATATCCCATATCTTTTAATTTTTTTAAAAACTCTTTATAAGTCCATGAATGATTTATTGCATAATCAATATCTTCTTTCGCAAATTTATAGTAGTCAGAATTAGATAAACCATTTTTATAAAAATTCTCAAAATTAATTCCAGACTTACAAGTTTTTTCTTCCAAAACTTTCAGCCCATATTCATCACAAATATCATCAGAAGTTTTTCGTAAAAGTGCTGTATTTTCAAAATTACTATAATACTTTTTTCCATCTTTAAATGAAACGGAATTTAAAACAAAATGATTATGAATATGCTTTGTATTTAGATGTGTTGATACTACAACTTCAAATCTATCTCCCCACATTTCTTCAGCAAGTTTAACTCCAATTTCATGTGCTGTTTCTGGAGTCACTTCTCCTTCTGCAAAAGATTGATATCCATGAAATGCAACTATCTTATTATTCTTACTATATTTATCTTTATTAAATTTCTTTTTAGTTTGTGCCATTTGTTTAACTGCCGTATCTAATTCGCAATTAATACTTGTTATAAAAAATTGTTTTTCTGTCTTATCTGGATTTGTTGTATAATCCAATAATTCAAATATAGTATTTATATTTTTCTTCTGATAATTTTTATTTTCTGTTTTACTTTTATCACTTGCATAATTAACTACATTGTCTAATCTATTTTCTACTTTCCATAGTTTTGTTGTCGCCATTTTATCCTCCTCTCTTTTCAAAAAGGGGATTGGGGATTTTTCCCCATGTTAGAATTTCGTGTTGACGGAATTCATTGCTTGCTAATACATAAATTATAGCTATCAATAGATTAAAAATGCCCTTGTTTATTAAAAACTCAGGCACTTTTTTCTTTAATTTTCTTCATCATATACATACATATTTAATACAATTTCATCTGCAATATTACTAATATTATTCATTTTTCTTACCCATTCCATTTGATCTTTTGCTTTTAATTCTTCAGTAATATTTTCTTGTTTTTTTAATTGATTTATCATTTTTTTACGCAATTTTTCACAACTACTTTGTACATCCATTAAGTGTTTTTGTAACTCATTATTCATAATTAATGAATGATATTTTATCTTTTTATTCTCCTTTAAATATTTTAATCTTAGTGCACTATACTTTCCTAATTGAAATCCTTTTATATTCTTTGGTGGTATTAAATTTGGTATATAATAATCTCCTTTTTTACTATAACTTATCTTCATAATTTATCTCTCCTTTTTGATTTTTTTATTATTTTATTTGGAGAAATCAAGGGCTTTTTACTCTTAATTTCCCACTTTTTCAATTCAAAATATTTACTTTTTTTAACTTTTATATTAAAATATATTTATACAAATTGTTGAGTTAGTATTTTGTTTAGCGACTTATACTAGCTCTTTTCTTTTATCTTTTCCATTCAAACTTATTCCTTTACACATTTCATATAGTCTAGAAATAATTGAATCTGCTATTTCATAATTCACATTGTTAGCAAGTCTTTCTCTTAATCTTTCCCTGTTATAATTTGTTGTTATAACTACTGGTAAATTATTTTCATATCTATTATTTATTATTGTAAATAGCTTTTCTAAAGTCCATTCACTTGGTCTTTCTTTTCCCAAATCATCTATAATTAGTAACGGAACTTTTGAATATTTTTCTATTATAAAACTCTCAGTTTTATTCTCCATCGTGTATGTGTCTTTAACTTCATTTAATAGATTAATTAATGTTCCAAATACTACAGATATTTCTGATTCGATCAAGAAATTTGCAATACTTGATGCTAAATGTGTTTTTCCAGTTCCTATATTTCCTGTTATAATTAAGCTCTTTTTCTCACCGTTTTTTATTGATTCTGCATATTCTTTTGCTTTGCAATATGCTTTCTCATTTTCTTTTGTTATTTTAAAATTTTGGAATGAATAACCTTTTAATCTAGAATGCATTTTACTTTTTTCATACAGCATATTTATTCTTCTATCTTTTTCTCTTTTTTCTTGAAGTTCAATTTCTTTTCTTTTTTTATAGTCATGCAGTTTCCAAAATTCTTTAGCTTGAATACAATTACATCTTTCCAATTCCCTATTTATTTTGGTTTCTATATCACCAATAATAATTATCAATTTTTCTTGTTTTAATTTTCTTCCACAAAAATTGCACTTTACACTTTCTGCTACTTCAGTTTTTAACATCATTAACTCCTTTCTTTATAAAATCTTTTTTCATTTTAATTGCTTTTTTAATCTTTAAATCCACTTTCATTTTCTACTTGTGTCTCTTCTTCTTTTCTTATAATATTTTCTTCTTTATTCTTTTCTTCCGTGTTACGTAACGTTTCTGTAACGTTACATTTCTTTTGATTAGCCCTACATTTTTGTGTTCTTTTTCTGCCATTTTCTCGTATTCTATCAAGTTCATCGGCATTTTGATATATACTCCAATTTTTAACAAAAATTGTATCATCTTCTACCAAAATCATATCAAGTTCGCACAAAGTTTGTATTATTGTTGTAAGTTTAGGCAATGTTTTGTGCATCACCTTTGCTAAATCTTCTAATGACATTGGGATATTTTCTCCAAGAAGTACAGCTCCTTTATTATTACTTTTACCAGCTAAAATTAATAACTGAATCCATGCTCTAAAATATGAGTCCCCATCTCTATTTCTTAGTAGCTTTTTAATTTTTTCATTATCAAATATATCTATATATAATTTTAGCCACTGTACTTGTGCCATTTGTTTTCCTCCTTTACTTATTCATTGACGATTTTTCTTTTTCACTTAAATAATCATCTAATGCTTTTATTCTAAATAAGAATTTTCCACCAACCTTTGAAAAAGGTATTTGTTTTCTCTTTACTAGTTGATTAACTAACCAATACGAAATTCCTAAATATTCAGATGCCTCTTTCATTGTTAATGTTGTTTTTTGTATTTGAGTAATCGCCATATTTATCACCCCCCTTTTATGAATTTTCTTGACTTTTTTTCTTTCGTATGGTAATCTATTATTATAGGTAACGTATTACAGATGAATTTTCTCATTTGTAAGTGATTATTGCCTATAATGTATTACTATGATATCGTAATCGATTTTGTTTGTCAATAGCTTACAATGAATTTTTTAAATTTTTTTGGAGGTATAAAAAATGGACCTTAATTTTTATGCAAATGAAGGTAGTAATTTGTCGAAATTTGTAAAATATAATATAGAAACAATTAACAACAAAAAGTATATTGTTGCTGATAGTTCAACAAAAAAGCACTCTTCTGGTGCTCCTTTAATAGACTTAGAAGAAGACTTCTCTATTAATGCACTTGTTGATTTATTAAACATTGGTAAATCTGCAGTATATGAAGAAAATAATTTAGAAGAACAAATTATAAATTTTGTTAATACATATAGTACTTTAGGATTAATGAATGATTTTCCTGTAAATAAATACTTTTGTTTAGATGAAAAAATAGTATTAAAAGATTATAACTATATTGGAAATTCAGATTGTACAACTATATTAGGTCGTGAAGACTATTTTAAAATATTCTTCCCTAAGTGCACTGATAAAGAACTAAATGAACTTATAGAAAAAACAATTAAATTAGCAGAAACAGCTGCTATGGAAAAACATATAACATCTGATTTAAATAAACTTTTAATTGGTTCAAATTGGTACTGTGAACCTTTAGATATGTTTATTCAATATGTTAAATATATGTATAATTTATTAAATGCCATAATAAATAAAGAAGATACATTAGAAACAAAATATAATGCTTTTGAAGTTAATCATATAAATATGTTCTTAACTCAAAAAGAAATTGTAAATATAGAAATTCCTATTACATCTTTAAAACAATTTATAGATTTTTACTTTGCTAGAACTGTATCAAGAGATGTTAATTTATTAAAAATTTGTAAGTTCTGTAATAAGGCTTTTATTGCTAATAATCCTAAAGCAGAATATGATACTCCTCAATGTAAAAATAAAGCTAATGTATATAAAAGTAGAGCAAAAAATAAATAAACGACAAGTTTAAAATTCTTGTCGTTTACTTTTTAATTTCTTATTTGTATATCATCTCTTAATTGTAAATTATTTATAGCAAATCCTCTGCTTTTCAAACCTGTCACCATTTCAGTATAAATATCACTTTCCTCATTTTCACTATCTATAGTTACAACTAATGTATATGGTTGTTCAACATTCTTCATGTTATTTCTATTAGTACAATCTAACCTTATTTTCCAATCTTGCCCAGATATACCACCCTTTATTTTTCTATAATGTCTTTTTATCGGTGCCCACTTCGAGCCATTTTCTACTCTTGAAGCTTCAAATTTCTCATCCCATCTCTTTTCTAATGGAACTTGTCCTTTATATACTAGTTCTCCTGTTTTTTTATTAAGTTTATGTAATCCCATACTAAAATCAATATTGGACCTACAATATTCTTGTCCCTCAGTTGGATCTAATTGTGGGTTATATGTCAATGTTGCTGATATTTTTCCATACCATTTTCCGTTTTTATGTAATGATTCTGGATATGGTATATCTTCAATTTCTATATGCTCTCCGTGTTCTTATTTTACCTTGAATAATAATTGTTACTTTACTATTATCACATTTCAATATTTCATCTAAATCTCTTTCAGAAATTCCAAAACCAAAATATTTTATTTCTTCATCTACAATTTCTTGTTCCTTTGTAATAGGATTAACACATGAATGTATTAATAAAGCTTTTGATAATTCTAAACTATTTTCATTATTTATCGTATTCAGTATATTTTGGTATTTTATTGTAGCAAATGGTGTAGAATAACTTGTACCTACTCCTTCAATATAATTACCTTTTGTATCAAAAGATACAATTCCGCACCCGTCTATACTTCCATCTTCATTAATATTTCCTCCATAATCTACAATGTCTGGTTTATTTATATAGTTTGCCCCTGGTCCTCTTCGAGAAAATGGAGATGGTTCATTCACATCGACAACACCTTTGTCTAAAGCAATTGCTCCTACTGTAATTCCTCTAATTGAATCTGCTGGTGTTGTAATTCTATCATTATACTGAATATCTGTTGGCCATTCTCTTATTGCATTTTGAAAATTTCCTGCTGCTATAAATATTTGTACTCCATACTCATCTTGAATTCTATCCAACTCTATTGCAAAATCAGAAATTACATCTCTAGCTTCTATATCTGTTCCTAATGACATATTCCATACTTTAACCTTATCAGAATATTTTTTCATTATGTTTTCTATCCCTTCAAGAAACAAATCTTCAGACATTTCATCTGTAGGACCATATTCTTCATCTGCATTTGGAATTGCAACAACATCTAAAATTTTGAAGTTCGGTTCTCTAATATCAACTATATCAAAATTTAATTTTTCACCAAAAAGCATTATACCAGCAATAAATGTAGCATGAGAATTATTTTGATATTCTTTAGGAATTAGTTCTTCTTTTTTATATATCCAAGGTAAAATCTCTTTATTATCTTCTGATATTCCCGAGTCAATCAATCCTACTATTGGATATTCCTTTCCTTCTATTGGTTTTGGAAAAGAATAATCCATTTTCTCTAATTTTTTTATTTTTGGATTCACAATAGAATATTTTTGAAACATATCTATAGATTTTATTCCCTGATATTCAGATAATTGCTTTATTTTTTTTGAATCATCACACTTTAATGAATATACTTCCATTGTTTTATACGAATCCAACTTGGTTATTTCACCATCAATTCCTATTTCTTCTATTTTTTTCAAAAATATCTCTCTATTTTTTTTATTTTGTTCATCATCTTTGTAATCAAATAATTTTATCTTTAGTGGTCCTTTTATATTATTTAGATTTACTTTTAATACATCTTCTGAAGTATACATTTCTATTCTTTCAATTTTTGTCATTTCAGATGTTTTTGTTTGAGCTTTTGTATTTTTTATTTCTTTTTCAAGATTATCAATTCCTTTTGGAGTTATTTTTACGTAAATCTCATTTAATTTACCTGTTCCAACCATTGGACAAGTTGTAGTATTAAATAAATTATTTGGCTTATGTGTTTTTGCAATAGCTTTTTCTTTCATTATTACCTTTCCAATACATGGAACTTCTTGTTCTTCTATTTTTGCAATATTACTTTTTATTTTCTCACATTGAGTAAATATATTATTCCTTACTTTGTCAGTAAATGGTTCTAGAAATACAACTCTTCCGCTCGAAATATTCGGTTTAATATCTTCTGTACGTTGTGCAACCATTATAATTGGCAATTTTTCTTTCATCCTTCTCTATCCTCCTTTAAAATTTGTGATATATATGGTTTAGAATAATTAAATATTCTAGCCAAATTTGTACCTGAAAACAATTTATTATTCATATTATTTAAATACTTTATTTTTTCTTTATGATTATCTATAACTATATGCTTATGTCTTAAATAATACTCAACAAAGTTAATTAAACTAATTTCTTTTTTATCAATTATTGCGTCCATTTTTACTTTATTACATATTTGTTCTAACTCAGCACCAGTAAATCCCTCATACAATTGTGCTATAATATCTATATCTTCTTTTTTTAAATTCATATTACTTACCAATTTATTTATAATATTAAATCTAACTTCATATTCTGGTTTCTGAAGATTTATTTTAAACATAAATCTCCTCCATACTGCAGGATCTAGTAATTTTTCATGATTAGTTGCTGCAATTATAATACTTCCATTCTGTATTGAATCTATATTTTGCAATAAACTATTAACTATTCTTTTTAACTCGCCAAGTTCATTTTTATCATCTCTAACTTTTGCAATCGCATCAAATTCATCTAAAAATAATACACACGGAACGCTTTGTGCATAATTAAAGATTGCTCTTATATTTTTAGCTGTACTTCCTAAATATGATGATATTAGCCCATCTAATCTAGTCGTTATTAATGGTAATTCCGTTTTTTTAGATATATATTCTGCTAATTTACTTTTACCACATCCAGGAGGGCCAAAAAATATTAATGTATTCGGCAAATTTATTCCATTGTTTATTATTTGATTTCTATTATTATAATATTCTAAAAATTTATCTATTTCATTCTTACACTCTTTGTTCAAAAACACTGGCATTTCTTCTATTTCAGATGGTTCTAGTCGGTCCGCAATTGGTAATCTTGATTCACTATCAACAGGAACCTTATATATTGTTTGCATATTTAGCGATTTTAAATTAGTTTCACTTTTACTAGCAATTATTTTTTCGAATTTTTCTGCTAACCTAATTTCTCCATTTTCTTTGAGTTTCTTTATTAATAGTTGTGTATAATTATAAACCTTTATTTTATCCATTTTCATACAACCTTCAACAATCTTTAAAATTTCTGCTGAATATTCCATACTTAATTCCTCCTTGGTATTAGTTAACTTTTATTTAATTTCTTATAACTTTTGTTTGTTATGTATTAATTATTTTTAGTATATCATTAACTTTTTGTTTTGTAAAGTAAATTTTTAATATTTATTACTTAATTTTTTAAATTTTATACTTAACCATTTTAAATATTACATTTAATAAAGTTTTTTATTGTCCTACATAAGTCCTTTTATGAATTTTTGTGTAATCTTTGTAACACTTGAAAAATAAACAAAAACTACTGGTAATTACAATAAAAATATTATATAATCATCACAATTGAATACAAGACTTCTTCCACCCTAACTTTGAAAGGAGGTGGAAAAAGCAATGGCTGGAAGTATTGAAAAAAGAGGTGAAAATACTTACAGGTTAATCGTATCAGGTGGTAAAAATCTTGATGGCAGTAGATGTAGAAAAACAAAAACTATTCATGGTACTAGAAAAGATGCTGAAATTGCTCTTGCTGAATTTATAACAGAAGTAAATCGTGGAATGGTTCCGGAAGGTAAATCAATAACTTTTGAAGATTTTTTTCATATTTGGAAAGAAAAATATGGTTCAAAAGAATTAGCACCAAAAACTTATTCAAGATATCTTGGAATGTTAAAAACTCGTATTCTTCCATATTTAGGTTCATTCGCTCTCGATAAAATTAAGCCTACAAATTTAATGAACTTATATGATATGCTAGAAAACGATACTCAAATAAAAAGGATATCCAAAAATAATGGACAAAGAACTTTAAAACCATTATCTCCAAAAACAATTCTAGAACATCACAGATTATTAAGTGCAATGTTTCAAAGAGCAGTATATTGGCAATTGTTAGTTAACAATCCTGCAAGAAGAGTTAAACCACCAAAGACTAAAAAACCTAAGATTGAATTTTTCGATGATGATGAGTGCAAACTTCTTATAAATTCTTTACAAGATTTTACCGGAAATAAATTAAAATACAAAGTAGCTATTTTACTTGATATTTTTTCTGGTGTAAGACGTGGAGAACTTATAGGACTCGAATGGTCTGATGTAGATTTTAAAAATGAGACAATTGAAGTTAACAAATCTACCCAATATTTACCTGAAAAAGGAATATTTGATAAAGATCCAAAAACTGAAAGTTCTAATAGAATTGTTCCAATTCCTAATTATATAACTAACGTACTTTTAGAGTATAAGGACTGGTATGATGAACAAAAAGAATTATATGGAGATAAATGGATTGACTCTAACAAATTATTTATACAAGCTAATGGAAAACCAATGCACCCTGATACGCTTGGTAAATGGTACAAAACTCATATTGAATCTTTAGGATTACCTGTAGTAAAACTTCACGGAATAAGACATACAAATGCTACTCTCTTAATTTCTCAGAATGTTGACATTGCAACAGTATCTGCAAGACTTGGTCATGCAAGTATTAATACTACTATAAAATACTATGTGCATCCACTACAAAAGAATATGAGAAAAGCAGCGTATGTTTTACAAGACCTATTAATAAGTAACAATGATAACTAAAATCTTTTTTCAAAATATCACAAAATTGCTTTTTTGAAGTTATTTAGTGAAGATTTTGGCTTAATATAGCCTATTACAGAATCTTGTGTCCCCAGGCTGTCCCCAAAAGAGCTAAAATCTTGCTTATACATAAATAATAAAAGAGCCACAATCTCTTGCGACTCTAATAAATTTCTTTGGTTGCGGGGGTAAGACTCGAACTTACGACCTTCGGGTTATGAGCCCGACGAGCTGCCAACTGCTCCACCCCGCGATGTATTTAATTTCTTAACCTTTATTAGTATACTTCTTTTTCTTAGTATTGTCAATATATATTTGGAAAAATCCTTGATTTCACAGATTTTTTATTTAATATTAACCATTTATTTTAATCTACATCTATATTAATTATACCTAGCATGAGCTCAGCCTTTTGCCTTGCTCACACTATAATTTTATGCTATTTTACCGTTACATATTCCTTTATATTTTCAAATTTTGCTTCTCCTATTCCTTTTACTTCTTGTAATTCATCTATTGATGTAAATTTGCCATTTTGCTCTCTGTATTCTACTATCTTCTTCGCTATTGATGGGCCTATTCCTGGCAATTGTTCAAAGTCTTCTTGCTTTGCTTCATTTATATTCACTTTTTGTTTTTTACCTCCTTCTACTTTATCTTTTATAATCACATTATTTCCACTTTCTGTGGTTATATACACCTTTCCTTCGTTTGCTTCTTTCTCTTTTTTGCTAGGTATATATATTTTTTGTCCATCTGATAACACAAATGCCAAATTTACTTGGTCTAAATCTGCTTCTTGTGTAACTCCTCCTGCTTTTTTTATTGCATCTGAAATTCTTGATTCTTCTGGCAATTCTATTATTCCTGCATTTTTTACTTTTCCTGTAATGTGTACAATTATTGTGCTTTCTTTTGGTTCATCTGCTTCCACATTTGTGTAAAAATCATTAAAATTGTATTCTTCTTTTCCCCCATTTGTAGTGTATATGTATATTCCAACTCCCAATATTACTAATGTCCCCACGATTCCAATAATTAATTTTTGCTTAAAACTTAATTCCATATTTATTCCTTTCCAAAAAACTTGAAATTTTGGCAATTTTAATATATATTTATATTTGTAACTTAATATAATAAACTTATAGGAGAAATTTCATGAAGAAACTTAAAATAATATTTTTTATTTTTATATTTTTAATGCAATTTATCATATTTATATCTCCTTCTTATGCTGATAGTGATAATTTAAAAACATATTGTCCTTCATGTATTTTGATTGAAGCTAATACTGGAAAAATTTTATATGAGAAAAACTCTAATGATGTAAGGTTTCCTGCAAGTACTACTAAAATTATGACTGCCATTTTAACTGTTGAAAATTGCAATCTTGATGATGTTGCAACAGTCAGTCACAATGCTGTTTATTCAATTCCTTATGATTACACTCATGCTAGTTTAAAAGAAGGCGAGGAACTTACAATTGAACAACTTTTGTATGCTCTTATGATTCCTTCTGCAAATGATGCAGCAATAGTATTAGCAGAACATATTTCTGGTAGTGTTGAGGAATTTGCTAAATTAATGAATAAAAGAGCTGAAGAGCTTGGTTGTAAAAATACTCATTTTGTTAATCCAAATGGTATTCATAGTAAAGACCATACATCAACATCTTATGATTTAGCTTTAATGGGAAAATTTGCTATGCAAAATAGCATTATTAGAAAAATAGTGTCAACTACCCAGTTTACATTACCTGCAACAAATAAATATAGTAAAGCTGACAGAACCTTTAATAATTCAAATGATTTATTAAATACATATAGTAGATATTATTATGAAGGAACTACTGGTGTTAAAACTGGTTATACTGGTGAAGCAGGAAATTGCATTATTGCAAGTGCTAAAAAAAATGATTTTGAAGTTATTTTGGTTGTACTTGGTGGTGAATCTACAAATACTGGTTTAAGTCAAAGATACTTAGATTGTAAAACTTTATTTGATTATGCTTTTAATAATTATTCATTAAAAACATTAAATGAAAAAAATGCAGTTTTAAAACAAATTACGGTTCGTGGAGCTACTGAAGAAACACAAAATTTAAATGTTCTTATAAAAGATAAAATAGAAATTTTTTCTGAGAATAGTGCAGATTTATCTAGCTTAGAACCTGAAATTACTTTGGATGAAAATTTAATGGCACCAATTTCTGCTAATAGCGCAATTGGTAAAATAACTTATAATTATGATGGTCAAACATATTCATCTGATTTAATTGCCGAAACTCAAGTACTGTCATCTGATTTTTTACCACTTTTATTTAGAATTTTATTAATTTTTGTTGTTTTATATTTGCTATTTTTACTTTTGAAAAAACCTAAAAATAAATCTAAAAAAACATATAAGAAAAAAACTAAAGGTGGAAATTATAAATTTACGCAGTTTAGTAATTATTAAAAATAATAGGGCACTAATTTTAATTAGTGCCCCATATTTTTTTATTCATCTTTTCCTAAAATAATCGTAACATCAACATCTGTTTCTTCTGCAGATGAACTTCTTTGAGTTTGTACTAATAATTTCATTTCATCTATTGCAGCGTTTTCAACATTTCCTCTTTTTATTATTATGCTATTATCAATGCTTGAAGTTTCTGAACTTTGTATATTAGTATATCCAGCTTTTTTTAATCTGTTTTCTATTTTTTCTAATTTAACACTACTTCCACTTCCGTTTAAAACTTCAATTTTAATTTTTGATTTATCAATTCCAGTTGTATCAACACTACTTGTGTCTATTTCTTCATCTTGTAGTTCTGGGTTTAAGAATAGTTTGTCAATTACTTTTGCAGTTTCTTGCTCTTCTGCTGCATAAATCCAAACTCCATTTGTGTATTCTGATGCACCTGGTAATTGTTCTGTTCTTAAATTTTCAGTGTTAAATTCTACTATATAAGGAATGTAATCTTTAACAATATTAAAGTCTATATTTGTTTCAACATATTTTTGTGCAATGTCTATAAATTCATTTATTTTTAAAATGTTTTCAACTTTTAATGTTTGCTTTGCAAGTGCTTTTAAGAAATTTCTTTGTGTTTTCATTCTACCATAATCTTCAATTCCATATTCAGATGGATATGTTGAACCATCATTATTATGTCTAAATCTAACAACTTGCTCAGCCTTATCACCATCTAGTTTTTGAACTCCGGCTTTCAAGTTAATATGTAAATTTTGTCTATTTGAATCATACTTCATATCAATTGGTACATCAAATGTTACTCCACCTATTGCATCAACTAATGCTTTAAATGCTTGTGTATCAACTTTTAAATAATATTTGATATCAAGTCCAGTTAACTCATTTACTTCTTTTAATGAATTTTCAGCTCCTGTTTGATATACTGCATTTATTTTATCCCAAGCTGTTGCTTGACTTTTATTATATCCAATAAATGTATCTCTAGGTATTGAAAGCATAGAAGCTTGTTGTTTTTGTGGATCATATTCAGCTATCATAATAGTATCTGTTAAGTTTTCACTTTGTCCTAATAATAAGCAATAAATTTTAGGTAAAGTTTTAACTGTTTCTTGGTCATGTCCAATTGCTGTAGCTAAAATTCCTTTTAAACCTCCACCATTTTTATGTACTTTATATGCAAATACTCCTCCAACTATTAATAAAAGTAATAATAGTAATAATAATATTTTTTTACCAATTCCTTTTTTCTTCTTTTTATTTTTCGTTTGTTTTTCTTCTTTCAATTTTTTCACCTAATTCCTTTTTATTTGACAATTTATATAATAACAAAAATCTTGCCTTTTGGCAAGATTTTTAATTGAAATTTAAAATATGATTTTTAATAATAAATTGTTATTATACATCGCACTTCCAATAAACGATTTCTGTAATGCAATTATAAATGAAGTATTATTTATCATTGGGCTTATAAATGAAATTATTGCTAATGCAATATATATAATTACTAAAGATTGTAGCAATCCGTATACTACTCCTCCTAGTTTATCACATTGTTTTATAACTGGTAATTTAGTGATTAAATTTGCCAAACCTTTGATAAATAATAGAATAATTCTACTAACTATAAATAAACCAATTGCAACTGCAATATTAATAATCATAATAGCAACATTTCTTGCTGTTGATTCTACTATTGCTGTTTTTGCTTCATTTCCAGCTTTCTCTACTGATTCATTTATATAATTTGTAATAACATCTGGCATATTTTCTTGTGTTTTTTCTTCTTCTGGTTTTTGTTCTTCTTGCTTTAAGAAACTTTGTTTAATTGCCTGTTCTAAGTTTTCATCCCAGTCAGTTTTATTAATTATAAAATTTGATACAGGTTTAAATAATATAAATGCAATTATTAACGCTAATACAAATGATACTATTTTTAAAAGTGATCCTGTTAAACCTTTGTGATAACCAATTAAAATACATAATGCAATTATAGCAACTATTACTAAATCAATTATTATACTCATTGTAACTCCTCCTATAAATTAACAATTTCTATTTTGTCTCTATAAATAATTCCGGCTACGCCGTCGCCCAATATAATTTTTTCAATTACTTGAGAAGATGTATACCTTTTTATAAGCCATGCATTTGTGTCTACAAAATAAACTTCATCTCCCAAATTAATTGCTATTACATTGTTACATGAATCCACAGCTTTTGCAACTTCTTCAATTGTGTATATACTTTCTTTTCCATTTGATGTGTTTTGTATTTCTATAACTGTATCTGCGCTAAAAATTCCTGTTGACTTTTCATAAGTTCTAAATATATGTCCATCTAATCCTATATCTGCAAATGTAATTTTAGGGTTGTCTTCATTTAATTTTACAAGTTCAACATCAACTCCAGATTCAAATTTATGAATTCCATCATCATACATACAAATTAATTGGTTCTTGTCTTGATATTTTATTCTTAAAATTAAGCTATCTTGTGGTGCATTATATGTGTATTTTGCTTCAGTATTTTTTTCTTTTACATCTTTAATTGATATTATTTTTATATTTGATTGTATTACTGTTCCAGAATTATTTACTTCTGCATAAGCAAATTCTGAATTATCTGGTGATACATAAGCATCTACTGCAATAGTATTTGATAAATATGTTTTAAATAGCTCATTTCCTTTTGTATCAAATGTACTAATTACTGCTTTATGTGTTGTTCCTGTTACTATTGCACATACATATCCATTTTTGTTTACTGTTACTTTATTTAAATTTCCATCTATGTTCTTTTCCCATATAACATGATCTTCTGATATTAAGTATATTTTTTGACTATTGTTTTCTGCAATTACTAAATACTTTCCATTCACATCATATATTGGGTTATTAATTTCAATTTTTACTTCTTTCTCTTTTTTACCAGATGCACTGTATTCATTTAAAGTATTTTCTGCAAGTACACAAATATATTTTCCATAAGTAAAAATATTTGTATTAGAATCATAATCAATTTCAATTATTGGTACATTTTCCTCTGTTACATCTTTTCTAAATATATATCTGTCCATAAAGTTTCTAAAATTTTTATTAGTATTATATATTATTGCTGATGTAATGACTAATATTATTAGTATAATAATTGCAATTACTATATACAATTTCTTTTTATTAAATTTTCTATCTTTTCTAAATTTTATTACTTTGTCCATTGTTTTATTCCTTTATATTTTTATACAATAACTATATACTACATTCAGTTAAATTACAAGTATTTTACTTTCAAAATGCCCCAAATTTGTATTAACCCCAGTATACCAAATATTGGATATAGCAAACTTACCAAATTTGAAAATCCCACTGGCGCAACTAATACTGATATTACACAAATTCCAATCATCCATATTTCTTCATTTTTATTAACATTTTTTATGAATCCATAGCCAGATGCTATTGCAGTTGTAAATATTGCAATTAATATAACTATTCCATAAATCACTGAATATATATTTCCAAATTCTTTTGTTATCTGTATAAGTGGCAATTCCAAATTTTGCACATAATTATTTCCTCTTAATAATAAAAAATATAATGCTAAGCCAAGCACACATAAAATTGTACTGCATAATATACTGCACATTTTTATTTGGCTTTGTTTTTTTATATATAGATTAAGTTCTATTAAGATTGGAATTAATAAAATACTGTTATAACTTGCATACAATACACTACTAAATAACCAACCTGTGCAATAATTTATTTGGTTGTTGTTGCTTGCTATAAAATTAATATTTTTTATTCCAAGATAGCTTATAAAGAAACATAAAAATGGTATTAATATTGTATTTATTGATACAATGCCTTTAGTATTATTCTTAAATGTTATATAGCATAATATGCTAATACATATTGCTGGAATATAAATTAAAATTTTAAATTCCTGGTTAAAGTATGCACTAAATCCAGCTATCATTACAAAAAATGATATTAATAAAAAACATTGTATTATTACTTGCATTAATTTATTTAATTTTTTATTTGTACTTAATATTAATAAAAAATCAGAATATGATTTTACAGATTTTATATTTAAAATTTTAAATACCTTATAAATAATAAATCCTGTTATTATACATGAAAGTATCATTCCTATAATTCCCATAAATCCATATTTATTAAAAAATAAATATATTTCTTGCCCAGATGCAAAGCCTGCCCCTATTGTTGTTCCGATTATTACAAAAACAATTTTCAAAACATTTTTCATAAAAAAACTCCCTCATATAAAATATATGAAGGAGTTTTAAATTTTATTTCTTTCTTCTTCTAACTTGCCATACTACAATTCCTACAATTATTATAACTACTGGTATACCAAATATTATTGATAAAATAATTTTTGTTTGATTTTCTGTAACATCATAAGTAGTAACTGTTTCACCGGCTTTTCGAATTGTTATATTATCTTCTCTTTCAGTTAAATATGATACTGAATTTAATAATATATCTTCATTATTGCAAAATTCTATAGCATATCTATAATACATACCCATTTGTATTTGCGCATTTGTTGCAAATGCAGTATTTGAAAATACTATTAATTTTGAAATTTTATCTTCACTTATTGTTTTTGTAAGCATTGCAGCAACTGTAGCTCCTGAAGCACTCTCGTCACTTGATATTTTAGTTTGACTACTTGATGTTAAATCAGTTCTATAAAATGCTTTATCACTTGCTGTTGCTAAAGTTTCTAGAGTAACATTTTTCTTAGCTAATTCATCTGTTGATTCAAATGTTAGTTTTCCTGCTGTCATCATACATACATTTAGCCCCATGTTAATATCTTTTACAAGTTCAGAACTTGTATTTATAGATGCGATTATATATGAAGGTGCTCCTGATACCATTTTGCTACTGTTAGCTTCCATAATAAATCCTTCTGAATTTTTTACTCCATATACATCTAATATTTTTTGGAAATTAGGTGTTTTTATTTTACCCAAATTTGGATCCATTAATAGTAAAATTTCTCCACCATTGTTGATATATTTTAATATTTCATCTTTTTCTTTTTTATCTATATCATTTTTTAAAGCTGTAATCACTAATACTTTACAGTCTTTTGGTATACTTCCTGCTGTTAACAAGTTTAAGTATTCAACCTGATTAACTTCTGATTCTAATGAACTTTCTAAATATTGAAAATATCCATCATTATACAAATTATGACCTGTTAAAATACATATTTTAGGTTTTATATTTGTTGTAACATCTAAAATTGCATTTGTTATTGCCTCTTCTGTTATATCTATTTGTTCATGAGTACTATAATCATAAGTATATAAGTCACTATCTTGTAAAATTTTAATTTTTGACTCAGTTTCAACTGCAACAAATGATGATGTATCAGTTAAGCCATATTCTGTCTTCCATTCTTGTTTTGAAGTTAAATTTTCAAGTTTTTCAACTGTTATGTTATCATTTAGTGTTGCATACTTGTTTGCAAAATCTTCTACATATTCATACATATTGTATGTTGTAATTGTAATTTTTTGATCTAAATTTTCAAGCTTATCTTTTGTTGCTTGAGATATAGAATAAATCTTATCTTTTGTAAAATCTAAATCTGTTATATTAGCTTTGTCTACAAAATAACTGATTGTTAAAAATGCACATATTATAATAGCAAATAGTAAAATAGTAAGTACAACACTTTGTAGCCATCTCTTTTTTATAATTTCTATAAATTTTTCTTTCATGCTTTTTCATCCTTTCTATTATTTTATTGATTTTTTTCTTTGCATAATAATAATTGTAAATAAAATAAATACTACTGTTATTCCCAATAAATTAACAACTTCAGACATTGATATTAATCCTGCTGGGAATTTTTGATAATTGCTCATTAAATCAATAATAGAAAAGTTATCATTTAGGTTTGGTAAAAACCATGAGCTTACAAAAAATACTATTGTAACAACTGCAGAAATAATTTGATTTTCTGTTAAACTAGATATAAACATTCCTATAGAAATTGCAGCCATTCCTACTAGTAAAAATCCTAGTATCATAACAAGTGTTGGCACTAAGTTTGGTGCTTTAAAAAAGCATAAAATTGCATAATATATAAGTGAAAATATTAATGTTATTACTATTACACTAACACCTGCGAAAAATTTTCCAAGTACTATTTCAGTAATACTTCTTGGAGATGTTAGTAATAATTGCTCTGTTCCATTTTTTCTTTCTTCTGCAAACATTCTCATTGTTAGTATTGGAACAATAATTAGTAGCCCATACCTTGCTGTATTAAAGTATAAATTTCCTATGTCATATCCTCCTACACTAACAGTTGTTAGGTAGAAAAATAAACTAAATATTAATAAAAATAAGCCTATTGTTATATATCCTGTAGGAGATAAAAAATAACTTTTTAATTCTTTTTTATAAATTGCAAACATTACTCTTTTCCTCCTTTACTTTGTTTTTTAGCTTTCTTTTCTTCTTTTTCTTTAATTTTCTTTTCCTTTATTTTCTCTTTTGATTCTTCTTTGTTTGTATTTTCTTTTTTGTCAGAATCAATTAATTTTATAAATGCATCTTCTAATGTGGATTCATCCTTTTTAAGTTCAAAAATTGTGATATCCTGTTTTGGTAAAATTTCAAATATTTTTTTTCTTAAGTCAACCTTATCTGCTGATGTAACAGCATATTGTTTTGTACCATCTTCATTATCTTTTACCAATTTAATCTCTTCAATTTCTTTAACTTCTTCTTTTAGGTTTTTCATTTTTTCATTTTTGTCTTCAACTGTAACAAGAATTGTATTTTTCTCTTTTGTTTTATTTTCCAAGTTTTCAGGAGTATCTATCACAACAATTTTTCCGTGATTTATAATTATTACTCTTTCACAAATTTGGCTAACTTCTGATAGAATATGGCTACTTAAAATTACCGTATGTTTTTTTCCTAGTTCCTTTATTAGACTTCTAATTTCAGTAATTTGCTTTGGATCAAGTCCAACCGTAGGTTCATCTAGAATTATTACTTCTGGATTTCCTACTAAAGCTCCTGCCATACTTACTCTTTGTTTATATCCTCTTGATAAATTTTTAATTAGCTTGTTTTGTACATCTTTTAATCCTGTTTCTTCAATTGCTTTTTCTACTGCTTCTTTTCTTTCCTTAGCTTTAACATCTTTTAGCTCAGCCATATAATTTACGAATTCTCTTGCAGTTAGTTCTGTATACAAAGGAACCCCCTCTGGCATATACCCAATTTGTTTTTTTGCTTTCTTTGATTTTTTTACAATATCAAAGCCATTAATAATAATTTGCCCTTCTGTAGGCTCAATAAATCCTGTTATCATATTCATAGTTGTAGTTTTTCCTGCTCCATTAGGACCTAAAAAACCAACTACTTCACCATCTTTTATTGTAAAATTAATATTGTCTACTGCTTTGATATTAGGATATTTTTTCGTGACATTTTTTACTTCTATCACTTTAGATTCCTCCTTTTTCTTGTTTCCGTATGTTTTATACCTCGTTATCTTATCACTATCTTATTTCCCTGGCAATGTTTTTGTAAATATTTCACATAGAATTTACATTTTTTGAATATAAATCAAATCAAAGAGGTGTAACTTTATGGAATTTATTTATCCTTTTTTTATTTCATTTTTGATGGTTTTTGTGAGCGAACTTGGTGATAAAACTCAACTTTTAGTTTTATCTTTTTCTGGTAAAGATAAAACTTTTAAAATTTTATTAGGTGTTGCCATTGGCTCCTTTTTTAGTCATGGATTGGCTATTTTATTGGGAAGTAGTCTAGCACTTTTTGAAAATCAAATTTTACATCATACAATTGAATTAATTACATATTCTTCTTTTATTATAATGGGAATTCTCTCTTTACTACCTAAAAAAGAAAAATTAGTAATGGATAATTCCAAAAAAGAAAATTTACTATATAAAATTACAAATTTAAAAATTAATTATTGTTTTTTAATTGCATTATGCATAATGGTTGGGGAACTTGGAGATAAAACTTTTTTAGCATCTATTGGACTTGGAATTCAATATTCTAACTATAAACTCTCTTTAATTTTAGGTGCAATTTTCGCAATGGTTGCATGTGATTATATTGCTATAGTTTTAGGAAGATTTTTAAATAAATATATTTCTGAACAATCAATGCAAAAACTTTCTGGAATTCTATTTTTGATTTTTGGATTTATCGGTTTTATTTCAATGTAAATTGCTTTTTTAGCTTAATCATGTTATAATTATATAGTCGAAAATAAATAAGAAAGAGGAATAATTATGACAAGTAAACAAAGAGCTTATTTAAGAGGTTTAGCAAACTCAATTGATCCTATTTTTCAAATTGGAAAATCTGGATTGTCTGAAAATTTGTTAAAACAATTAGATGATGCTTTAGAAGCAAGAGAATTAATTAAAATAAATGTATTAGAAAATTCTGGCGAAGATGTAAAATCTTTAGGTAATACAATTGCAGATAGTATAAACGCTGTTTGTGTTCAAACTGTAGGAAATAAAATCACTTTATATAGAGCTAGAAAGAAAAATCCAATTATTTTACCAGACTAAAAAAACAATCCTTATTTTAAGGATTGTTTTTTAATAAATCTCTTACATATACTTGATTGCCTTCTCTGTCTTTTGTTCTTAAATTTGGAAATGTTTTTTCCATACGCTCATTTGTAAAATAGTCATTTTCTATTTTAGAAATTATACTATTATTATTTTTTGTTTCAATTGTCTCATTATAATATGTTGCAATCGCACGATTTTCGTAAGTATTTATGCTCCATATAGTTACAAGCATATCAATTAATAAAAATAATGCAAACGCTATTTCAATAGGCCATTTTATTTTGCCAGAAATCTTATTAACCAGCTTATCCATCCTTGGCTTTACAAATCTCATCATTCCAATTGTTAAAAATCCCCAAAACAATGAATATAACAAGCAAATTCTACCGTTTATATCTTTTCCAACATAAGAATAATCCCAAAATCTAGCACCATATATAGCTTCTATACAGTAGCTTAATAAATATTCAACAACCGAACCTATTAAATATCCCAATATAAATAATTTAAAATAGTTTTTCTTGTCCACCTTGTTTAATAATATTATTAAGCATGTACCACCTACTCCATATATTGGGCAAAATGGACCCCATATAAATCCTTTTCTACTTTCCCAAATTCCCATAGTAAATCGTGCATATAAAGTTTCTATTGCTAAGCCCAACATGCTAAATAATACAAAATACCAGAAAATTTGATGTACATTAATCTTTTTTTCTTCTTCCATATATTTCACCTGTTTTGATTATAACTTACCTTTATATTTTTTTCCAGTGTTTTTTACTATTTTTTATTGACAGGATTTAAAAATCGTGTTATTATAGTATTTGCTAATAGATAAATATTTTTTCTATTCACTAATGGGTCAGTAGCTCAGTTGGATAGAGCACAGGCCTTCTAAGCCTGGGGTCGGGGGTTCGAATCCCTTCTGGCTCACCAAAAAGATATTCATATATAATATGAATATCTTTTTTATTTTTTCATGATATCAATATATAATTTTATTATTGATTAAGATTTTATTTAATCATAAAATTGTAATGACAAATAAATCTAATATTTAAAAATCATATAGTCTTATATAATAAATTTTTAAACATTAGTTTGAAATGGGGAAATTACAAATATGAATATTGATAGAATGATGAACATTTATAGTGTATTTACTGGATGTAAAATGGGTAAATCAATTGATAATGAGCAAAAAAGTAAAATAGTTGAAATTTTAGCTCAGGAAATATCGGCAGTATGTAAGACTAAAACAAGAAATTATAAATCTATTAAATGAAAATGATATAGGTTATTTGATAAATCGTACTGGAAGATTTAGTAGAATATGCCAAGACGGAATTTATAGTCCTACTAGTAATAATTTGTATGTAAAAGACGAATATATTGAATATATGATTGAATCTGGTAAAAGTAGCATAGTTGTTATTCATGAAGCAATACATAAGTTACAAAAACTCTCATTGCCAGAACAAGCATCTCAAGGCATTCAAACTTAACATTGTTGACCCTTCAAGTCCTCAGCTTATTTAGTGGATATCATTCCACTAAATAAGCTTTGATGGCACATATAAACGTAGCTAAATAATTTAGCTACGTTTTTTTATTTTTTATTTAATTATGCATTTTTCCAAAATGCCTCATATCCCCTATGTGCTTCATATAAATCTAATTTACTTGTAACCTCATAAGGTGAATGCATTGAAAGTACCGGAACACCACAATCAATAACATCTATTCCTTTATTAGCTAAAATATATGCTATTGTGCCTCCTCCTCCAATATCTACTTTTCCAAGTTCAGCAATTTGATATCTAACATCATTTTCTTCAAATATCTTTCTAACTTCTGCCACAAACTCAGCATTTGCATCAGATGCTCCAGATTTTCCTCTAGCTCCTGTATATTTATTAAGTCCTATTCCTCTTCCTAAATATGATGCATTATTTTTTTCTGAAACACTTGCATATATTGGATCTAGTCCAGCATCCACATCTGCTGATAACATTTTAGAATTACAAAAAACTTTTTCCAATAAATTAGGTCTATTTATTCCTAATTTGTTTAATATTTCTGAAATGAATGTATCAAATACATGTGATTCCATACCTGTATTTCCCATACTTCCGATCTCCTCTTTATCAGATATAATGCATACTGCTGTCTTAACAGGATTTTGCACATTCATTAATGCTGTTAAAGATGCATAAACACATATTTTATCATCTTGCCCATAACCAGCAACCATGCTATTATCAAATCCCATGCTTCTGCAAGGCATTGCTGGTACTAACTCTATTTCTGAACTTAATAAATCTTTTTCTGTTATTCCATATTTTTCATTTAATATATTTAAAATATTTAATTTAACAGATTCAGCTATTTCACTACCTATTGGCATACTTCCAATTAGTAAATTTAAATCTTCTCCATCAATTCCGTCTGCTAATTTTTTCTTCATTTGGTCTTGTGCTAAGTGTGGTAATAAATCTGTAATTGTAAATATTGGATCATTCATATCTTCTCCTATATTTACAGTTATTTTTTCGCCATTTGTTTTAACTATAACTCCATGTATTGCTAGTGGAATTGTTGTCCATTGATATTTTTTTATTCCACCATAATAATGTGTTTTTAAGTATGCAAATTCAGAATCTTCATATAAAGGATTTGGTTTTAAGTCTAACCTTGGAGAATCTGCATGTGCACCTATTATATTCATTCCCTCTTCAATACTTTTTTCTCCTATAACAGCTAAATACATGCTTTTTCCACGGTTGTTCCAGTAAACTTTATCTCCTGGTTTTAAAGTTTCACAATCTTTTATATCTTTAAATCCATTTTGATGTGCTATCTCTGTTGAAGTATTTATAATCTCTCTTTCTGTCTTTGATTTATTCATATAATTTATATAGCCTTTAGCATATTCAAAAATTTTTTGTTTTTGTTCTTCTGTTTTTGCATTCCAGCCATTTTCCTTTTTATTAAATAATTTACTTTTTAATTCTTCAGCTTCTTTTTTGTCCATCTTTTGTCTCCTTCCATTTTTTTGTTATTGTATCACAACATTTTACAATTAGTATACACAATTTCAAAAAAATTATTTAGTTTTTTTACTTTTTATATTAACATTCCTAAAACTAAAATCCCAATATTGTCATTATATATTTCATCAAATTGAGATATCGGAAGTGGATTTTCACCTATTCCTGCTTCTATTGTATAACCTGGCCTTTTATAATTTTGAATAAACCAATCTTTATATCCTGCAAAACTCGAATTATATGGCACATCTGTCAAATTATAACCGCTAACTTTTTCAAATATTTTACCTATTTCATAACCATTTGGTGGATTAATATTTTGAAAATCCCAATAAATTTCTTTTCCCTGTGTATGATATGATATTGTTAGTTCAAAATTATTTTTTAATGTAAAATTGTATATTGCTAATGCTTCACTTTGTGTTAATGGACCTTCTCCCACAAAATTTTGAGGTGCAGGTTTTGTATATCCTTGTTCAAATTTTATTTTTCTAGCTTCTTGCCAACCTGCCGGAAATTGTAAATTCAAATCCACTCCATTAGAATTTGCTTTCCAACCACTTGGAAATGGTATATTAGGAAATTCACTTGAAATTTTTAAATACTTTTTATATATATCACTATTTTTTTCAACTTGATTAGTAACTATATCTATTCCATCTGGATTCATCATTGGTAAGATGTATAAAGAAACATTATTAAATAATTTTCGTGCATTTTGACCAAATATTCTACTATTTAGAACATAGCTTTGACAAAAGTTTTCTACAAATTTCATAAGAAAAATACAACATATATACTCATTTGCATGCATTCCTGCATTATACATTATCTTTCTTCTTCCGGTTCCTATTTTTATGTATGGAAGCTGTTTGCCAAGTGTACTAAAGCCTATATTTCCTACTTCTAAAAAATTGTATTTACTTTTTAATTCTTGTATGTTTTTCATCATTAGTGAATAATAGTATTTTTGATTTGTTGGAACAATACTCATAAAAAATCACCTGCTATAATTTATTCAAATTAAGCAGGTAATGTGATTTTATTGTTTTAACTTACTATAACCATTGCTATAGTCTATTTCTATATTTGGTTGTACATTATAAATATACACATTAAAGCATATTTCATTATTTTCTACAGACTGTGCTTCTATTTGTACTCCACTTGCCACTAAATTGTTTCCTTCAAATATTGGAGTTACCCTGTATAGTACATGATTATTTTCATTTTCTTTTAAATAGTTTAATACCTTTGTTTCAAATGGTAACATTCCGCTTGTGTTAAAATAATTGGTTCCTGTTATAAGGTTTTGTTTATTCGCATTTTCTGCTGATAAACTATACGCAATTAAATGACAACGATTATATAAGCTTTTTCCATTATACTCTACACTTTGCCAACCAGATGGATATATATGACTAATTGATGTTCTTTTTTCTCCTTCTTTTGGCATTGTATCTTTTCCTAAATTTGCATACGCAACTCCACATCTACCCAGTTTGTCTAATTTGCTGTATTTTTCAAAGCATTCATTTGTTAAATCACTTTGTTCAAAATTTGGAATATTATTATTTATTGTTACATATATTTCTCCATTGTATTCTGGAATTTCGCCTAAATTATAAGATACTTCCTGAGTTGCATTATCTAATACATTTTCATCTAGCTCAATATTTCCGAAATAAACTCCTGTAATTATTGCAATTAAAAATATTATACTTGTAATTAATTTTTTTGTTTTTCTTTTGCTCATTTTTTCACCTATTTTATATATTTTCCATTTACTCTTTTTACTATATCTCCAACATTAAAGTCTGGATATAATTCTTTATATGTATATATTGAACCACTTCCATTTTCATGTGTTAAATAAATTTTATCATCAGTTATTTTTTGCACTACAAAATTAGTATTTTCGTTGTCTCTTAATACTCCATACAAATCATCTAATTTGTACCAAGCATCATCACTTTTTATATCTATTTCTCCATTATATAACTCACATTTATCTCCATTTAACTGTACTTTTTGACCTGAGTATAGATTATAAAAATCTAATTTATTCATTTTATATATATTTTCATAAATTCCATGATTATGTAATTTCTCCAGTTCATTTTCAGTTGTATATATGTATATATCTTCTTCTTTTCCATTTTCAGGATTCAGCAATGTTATTTTTTCATTGTCTAAACCATATACTACCCCTATATTCATATTATTCCCCTTATCTAAAGCTTTTGCTAATTCATTAACGAAACTTGATACAAAATTTTTAGTTTCATTACCTAAAAGATTAAAAATTTCTAAATTCATAAATTTCCTTTCAAGAATTAAATATTTTTTTAATAAAATTTTCTTTAATATATCACATATTGTGTATTATTTACAATGCTTTTTTATTGCTTATTGATTTTTTTAATGATACAATTTATTAAAAGTTGGTGAAAAAATGTATTATACATATATGTTAAGGTGTGCAGATAATTCAATTTATACTGGAATGACAAATGATTTAAATAAAAGAATAAATGAGCATTTAACTAAAGATAAAAATGGTGCAAAATATACAAAATCACATAATGCTGTAAAACTTGAATCTGCTTGGAAAAGTAAAGATAAATCTTTGGCTTGTAAATTAGAATATCAAATAAAAACTCTTTCAAAAATGCAAAAAGAGTCTTTAATAAATGGCGAAAAATTGTCTAATTATTTAAGTGGGAAAGTTGATTGTAGAAGATATAAAAGAATTGTTTAATTTAGTGAGATAAAAAAGTGGTAAGATTTTTCTTACCACTTTATACTTATGGTCGAGGCGACTTGTTTTTCACTTCGTCAACCTCTTATATATCAAACGTTTCATACGTTATTTCAATTCTAGAACATAATTCTAGAAAAAACTAGCTTTTCGGTCTTATTATTCCTTCTACGTCATTCCTTAGTATTTTCTAAGGATTTAACGATTTTTCTTCTTTTGTATATTCGTTGATAGAATCACCCAAAAGCATTTTAACACTATCAACATATTTTTGCAACTCTTTTCGTTGCGTTTCTATTGGAAGATCTGTGTAAGTGTCCATTGTTTGCCTTATATCCGAATGTCCTAAAGTTTCTTCCATAACTTTATAGTCAATTCCAACAGAGTAACTATTTGTAGAATATGAATGTCTTAATTTGTGATTATGTGCATTATCTTCAATTCCAATAAACTTACAAATTCTTTTTAAACAGTCATTTAAAGTACTATCAGTAAAAACATTACCCTTTTTATTACAAAATAACAAATCGTTTTCATTTGGTTTCATATTTTTAATGGCATGTTCTAAAACTGGCTGTGTTAATTCAGTAAGTACAATATCACGCTCTCCACTTGGTGTTTTTGTTCTATCTCCTAAAATAGTATGTCCTTGTTTATCCAAAGTTGTAGTTCTTTTTATGTGTAATAACCCATTTTCTAAATCTACATCTTGTTTTTTTAAACCTAAAACTTCTCCAATACGTAACCCACAATGAATTGCTATTAAATATTCATCTCTATGTGAATATTTAAAATCTGGACTATAAAGATATATTAGTAATTTTTTAAAATCCTCAATATTAAAAGATTTTACTTTCTCTGTTTTTATAATACTTTGAGGCATTTTTATTCCATAATATCCAGCAAAATAATCTTCTTCAATAAATTTTCTTTCTTTTGCTATTCCAAAGGCTTGTTTTAATAATTGATAATCTTTTCTCAATGTGTTTTGAGCATATCCTTTTTCTCTCTCATAATTTAGGAAATCTTCAACATCTTTTCTTGATATTTTATCAATTTTTTTATCAAACCAAGAACCAGAGTTTCTTTTAACGCGTTTTAAAATCTCTGAATAAGTTCTGTATGTGTTATCATTGTTGGTTCCATTGTTATTTTTTTGTTTCATAAACTCAAGTGTTATTCCTTCAATTGTCATTGGAGATATTTTTTCTTTATTCGGTTTAGATTTTAATCCTCCTGGATTATCCTTTTTAAATTGTTCAGATTTATAAATTGCTTCATTTTGAGTTGCTCCTGTAAATTTTTTTCTAATTGTTTCTCCTGTTTCTTCATCAACTCCTACTACAATTGTTACACTATATTGCTCAGATATATAGAACTTATCGCAATGCTCGTTATCGGAACAATTATGGCAATCTGGACATTTATTCATTAGTTTAAGATTTCTTCTGTGATTGCAAAAATCTTTGTTTAAGCATTTGCTACATTTAGGACACATAGGTCTATCATTTTTTACTCGTGCTTTTTTTACCAAATATGGTGCTTTTTCATTATAATTTTTCTTCCTTTTGGTCATTTTGTATTCTCCTTTTTCTTGTAAATTTCGAAGAATGTAGATTTAAAATAGATATGTCACAGCAAATTGAAAAATAAAAATAGGAAA